>Ga0192245_10003_pt1 | contig 125740 bp, 110 predicted proteins | sample Koala_Koa27_M3_FD_131238 | JGI IMG/M metagenome (GOLD analysis project Ga0192245, IMG submission 131238) | Enriched cells from koala feces incubated with labeled cellulose particles, San Francisco Zoo, California, United States - Koala_Koa2-7_M3 ...
GTTATAAGCCAGAAGACGGTCATACGATTCCATATAAAATCCCTTTTTACTTTTAAATCAAAATTGTAATCATTACAATTTTAAATCTTTTGCAAATTTAGGGATTTATTTGAAGTTATCAAGTTTTCGGAGAGTTTTTTGGGGAATTTAGAATGAATATAAATACTATAATCCAAAATCCAATGGCATCATTCTGCCTTTCACAACAGTACGTTCGAGCCCGAATGGAACCTGACACTCAAATGTCTCTTCTTCCCAGGTTAAGCAATCTGTACTTGTTCTTATCGTACCCTGCAAATAGTCTTTTACTTTGTAATGAGGTGGAGCGAATCTACCACCCAGGTAGTCTCTGCCCTCTCTGATGAGTTCAAACCGATCCTGATGATACCTATATACATACCAACTGTCAGTGACCAGATCCTGACTACTCATCCCCCGGATATACCGGTAGGTAAAACACAAGTTGCTGTTATCTTCTGTTTTTATCTCCTTCAGGTATCCCCAGTTCATGTATGTGCGGGAAGGTACAAGAAAATCTTCTATCTTCTCTGCCAGATAATACCCTCCTGTGGGAGGATCATAGAAAACGATCAACAGCAACATCGGATGATAATAGAGGACTAACGGTTCGTCATGGGTACACCGGGAGTGTACAGGAGGGACAGCGGGAATTCCGGGTACACGCTCCGGCCATTTGATAACCAAGGCAAAATCACCGTATCCGTCTCCGTTCAGATCTGCTTCACAGCTATGTTCCACCGTCCAGCCTTCAGGTAAAAAGCCTGAAATGTCTTCGGAAGTGGTTACTATCTCCGGATACCCGGCAAACTGTGCCTGTATAGCCATACAGAATGATAGAAAAGCAATGATGAATGCTCCTTTGCGCATAATGGACATGGTATGGATAATAACCGAAAGATACATATCTTGAGTGAAAGATGCAAACCATCCTCTTAAAAACACACGACTCCCGGCTATCTTATGGACACGTTCGCACTCGTAAATCAGTACCTCTATAAATCGTAACTCATATTTATTTCCTATTTTTGTAGAATATAGAAGGCGCCTTAGCAAAACATTCAAATAAATTCAATGTTCTGCTTTCAGCTTTCACTATATTTGTAGAATATAAGAGGCGCCTTAGCAAAACATTCGAATAAATTCGATGTTCTGCTTTCGGCTTTCACTATATTTGCATCGTGGGAAATGAACCTGCGCGGAATTTCCTTTGTTGAAACAAAGGAAAACCGGAATGAAAGAATGACATCACATAATAGATCCTTATGAATTACGGATTTGTAAAGGTAGCCGCTGCCGTGCCTACCCTGAAAGTGGCCGATTGCAGCTACAACGCTCAATATATCGAGAAACTGATCCTACAGGCCGAAGAGGCCGGGGTACAGATCGTAGCTTTTCCGGAACTCTGTATCACATCGTATACCTGTGGCGATCTGTTTGCCCAGCAACTCCTGTTGGAGGATGCGGAACGTGCGCTGCTGTATCTCCTCAACCAGACCCGGCAACTGGAGGTGATCTCTATCCTGGGAATGCCACTGGCACTGGACTCTACCCTACTCAACGCTGCAGTGGTGATACACCGGGGAAAAATCCAGGGAGTAGTGCCCAAGACCTATCTGCCCAATTACAAGGAGTTTTACGAAATGCGTTGGTTTACTTCGGCACTCGCTGTGGAAGAGACACAGATACAACTCTGCGGACAATCGGTACCGCTGGGCACAAACCTGCTGTTCGAAACACCGGATACTACCTTCGGCGTGGAGATCTGTGAAGATATGTGGGCGGTGATCCCCCCCAGTTCCATGCTGGCACTGAAGGGTGCGGAGATCCTGTTTAACCTGTCGGCAGACAATGAATGCATCGGCAAACACCGCTACGTGCGGTCACTGATCAGCCAGCAATCCGCCCGTTGCATCGCGGGATATGTGTTCTCGTCATGCGGATTTGGTGAGTCGACCACAGATGTGGTGTTCGCGGGCAACGGACTGATCTATGAGAACGGTTCACTGCTGGCACAGAGTGAACGTTTCCGGTTGGAGGAGCAACTGATCATCAGCGAGATCGATGTGGAACGGTTGCGTACGGAGCGCCGGATGAATACAACCTTCTCGGCAAACAAAGCCCATTGTCCGGGACCAAAAGCGGAACGGGTACGGGTAGATTACCGCCACAACGAAGAGGAGTTCAGGCTGACACGCGTATTCGAACCTTTCCCTTTCGTTCCTCCTGTGGAAGAGTTTGCCGAACGGTGCGAAGAGATATTCTCGATACAAGTAAACGGGCTGGCACAGCGTCTCAACCATACACAGGCACAAACCGCGGTGATCGGTATATCGGGTGGTCTGGACTCTACCCTGGCACTTTTGGTGTGTGTACAGACGTTCGACAAGCTGGGATGGGACCGTAAACGGATCCTGGGTATTACCATGCCTGGTTTCGGTACCACAGACCGTACCTACAACAACGCACTGAACCTGATGCGCTCTTTAGGCATCAGCACCCGGGAGATCAGTATCAAAGCGGCCTGCATACAGCATTTCAAAGACATTGGCCACGATATCAACGTACACGATACCACCTTTGAGAACGGACAGGCACGTGAACGCACCCAGATACTGATGGACATAGCCAACCAGACAGGGGGACTGGTAGTAGGAACAGGCGATCTGTCTGAACTGGCCCTGGGATGGGCTACCTACAACGGAGACCACATGTCGATGTACGGAGTAAACGCAAGCATTCCCAAGACCCTGGTGCAGTACTTAGTGCGCTGGGTAGCGGAAAACGAAATGGACGAGCAATCGGGAGCCACGCTGCTGGATATCGTAGATACTCCCATCAGTCCGGAGCTGGTACCTGCCAACGATCGGGGAGAAATACAGCAAAAGACAGAGGATCTGGTGGGGCCGTACGAACTGCATGATTTCTTCCTGTATTACTTCATGCGCTTTGGATTCCGCCCGGAAAAGATAGACTATCTGGCACAACGTACCTTCAAAGACAAATACGATAGTGCCACCATCAGAAAATGGTTACATACCTTCTTCCGCAGGTTTTTCAGTCAGCAATTCAAACGTTCCTGCCTGCCCGACGGGCCCAAAGTAGGAACCGTGGCTATCAGTCCACGGGGCGACTGGCGTATGCCCAGCGATGCCAGCGTAGCCGGATGGCTGAAAGAGATCGAAGAACTCGGATAAACACAGGATGGAACCTACAGAACTGACAGGAAGTACCCTGCGGTAGGGTAAGTTCCGTTCTGTATAGACCTACATAGTACTGATAGGTTTTTGTCTGGCAGCCACTAATAAGTAACAGTCGGCCCGTAAGATATAAAAAATGTGCGTCTGTATGATATACTTATTCATTACATAAGATATCTTATGATATACCCTTCGGACTGTGAGGACGCACGCCGTGCCTCTCTACATGATACGGATCACTCCGGATAACATCCGCTTATATCTTATACAGCTTACATTCCATACGGTCTATGCTATATAGATACCAACTAAATATACAAAGACGGGCTGCTTGACCATTCAGACCGCCCGTCTTTACTCATCTCACCTACTTATTTCAGGAACTTTTTCAGCGTAGCCGCTGTCACTGTAATCAGCGTACGGGTCGGAGGCAGCGTGGCAAAACCATTCAGTAACCCCCAGTCATGTATCACTCCATCGTAACGCAACGTAGTGACATACACACCGGCCTCATCCAGCTTTTGTCCCAGCAACTCTCCTTCATCCCGTAAAATATCATTCTCGGCCACCTGTATCAGTGTCGGAGGTAATCCGCTCAACTGTTCCCCGGTAGCGCGTACCGGTGATACCAAAATGTTATCACGGTCTGCCGGAGAGCTGAGGTAATTGTCATACATCCATGTCATCAGGGAAGAAGTCAGAAAACGCTGCGCTCCGTATTCTTTCCAGGAATCATAATTCATATAAGCATCCGTCACCGGCCACATCAGGATCTGGCACTTGATCTCCGGTCCTCCTTTTTCTTTGGCCTGCATACTGGTTGCCATGGTCATATTTCCTCCTACACTGTTTCCTACCACAGCCAGTCGGCTGCCGTCTACATGGATCTCGTCTCCGTGCTCGGCCACCCACTTGGTTGCCGCGTAGATCTCATTGGTAGGTACCGGAAAACGCGCTTCCGGCGAGGGAGTATAATTGACAAATACACACGCATATCCGGATTCTACAACGATATCCCGGACCAGACGCTTGTGGGTCTGATAATCTCCCAGTACCCAGCCACCGCCATGAATGAAGATAAAGACCGGCAATTTACCGCTTACTCCAGCCGGACGAACCAGGTTCAGCTTGATACTCATCCCGTCTGCCTGGATGGTTTTCTCAGACTCGTCAATACCGGAAACGTCGACATTCACAGCCTTTTGCGCGTTGATCAGCACTTCACGCGCACCTTGAGGTCCTAAAGATTCTACAGGCGTACTACTGGCATTCAGGACTTTCAGGTAAGCTTTCGTACCTTCACTCAAATGCGGATCACTGAGGTAATCCGGTGCAGGCTGCACCTGTGCCATTGCCTGTATGGAAAAATCAGAGCAACTGCCACTAATGATATAAACAAAAACTTCTTCATAATTAATTTCATTAAATGAAAAATTGAGGAATTGATTATGACATAACAGCAACAGGAAGGCTTTGTTCAAAAGAGATAAGTGGTAAGTTCTAAGTGGTGCGTTCTAAATGGTGAATGGTAAGGAGTAAACAGTGGTATATAAGTAATAAGCAGCAATCAACTCATTTCGGACATAGTCGTCGGGGTAAGCCACTTACAGATATACATGGGTAGTGTTAACTGGTTGTACGGGTCGGCCGGATCAGACATAACTGTGTATCCCTCCCAGCAGATAGTTCACTCCAAAGAAAGTCATGGCCACCGTGAACGCGGCAAATATGCAGTAGAACTGGAGCCTGCGCGGATCGGTAAAAAACGGCACACTGGTTTTGTGAAAAGGAAAAGTATAGACCAGCAACGTAATAAGCGCCCACGTTTCTTTGGGATCCCATCCTCAGTAGCGTCTCCAGGAGATATTGGCCCATACGGCACCGATAAAGATACCAGCCGCCAATAGAAATACCGCGGGAAACAGAAGCAACCTGTTGATCTGGTATAGCTTTTTACACCACCTGGCAGAGGAAACGCCCGCGACAGACAACACACAGATCACCACCAGCAACAGGTAAGAGATCAGGATCCCCGAAACGTGCGCGGCCAGCATAGGCGTACGCAGTACAGGGGTCATGGGGTTGAGCCGGGACATACAGTACCCCAACGCCGCTACGGAAATGCCAGTTACCAGCATCCCTTTCCAGCCGATACGCAGAAAGAGAACCCACACCATACAGACAACCAGCAACAGATAGCCGGTATAGGTGATACCGATGCCCCAGGGATCGTAACTGACCTGTAGCAGACTCCCCATCCCGTCGGGGTCGTAAGCATACGGATAGAGCCGGTAACCCTGCTGGCTGTGTATCCGATTCATGGAAACCCGGTAAATCTTGTCATTTATATGCAGGAAATTGATGAAACCGGCAGGTTCGCTGCTGCCGGGATGGTATTCGATATCAAACTGTACCAATCTGACTTCAAAAGGCAACGGCTGTTCTTTTTCGCTGCTCCCGGAGAAATAAGAGGCACAGCTCTCTCCCTGTCGCAGGTGAAGGAATCCCCGGTCGGCCGCCACCCAGGTAATGAAAGCTCCCAGCAGAATGAGTCCGAAAGCTATATGCAACAGGAAGACAGCTTTTTGCCGGTAGAGATGGCGACGAAATATCCAGAGCAGAGACAACAGTCCGGCTACACCCCAGCAGGCTGCGAGCCAACCGGCTCCGTAGATATGCTCCTGTACCTGCTCGGTACCATATATCTTCTCATAGACCGTGACAATGGCAAGGAGCAGGATCAGCAGGCTCCATACTGCGTGTACCCACGTTTCCAATCGTACTGTAACCATGGATGTGTATAAAGAATGATTCTTCCCATCCGGAAAAGAAAGAACTCACGTGCAAAGATAGATAAAACGTCCGGTATGCACACCAGGCAGGTAAGGATTAAGTCGTGTTTTATCGACACCCGCCCCATTCCGCCACAGCAGACTTTCATTTCTGCTGCTCCGCCTACCCTCCGCGCAGGTTTTCGAATATTCCCCTGTACTCATAAACGGTCAGGAACATGACCTACCCTAAAGAAAATTTTGAAAAAGAACTGATGAAGACCGGCAACTGCCCGGCGTGAGGCGATCGTTTGCCTCAGGAGAAAAAGCCCGGCTACGAATGGTCTCCCGGATGATCAGGGACGGTAGAAACCGCGTTTGTTGCGGAACCGATAACCGACACCCAACATCAGGAAGTTGGGCGAGTGGAAATCCTGTATGCTGTAGCCGATATGAAGATAACTGTTGCGGGTGAGGTCTGTCTTCAGAGAAAGTATCTGGTAGCAGGCTTTCAGATCACCTCCTCGGTGCAGCACATTCATTCCGATGCCTGCCCCTACCGTGAACCAGGGCATTACATACTCTGCCCGGGCAGACACGCCCAGGGCCAGTTGCCTGCTGAGCCCGGGCTTGCGGAATTGCTGGTTGTAATACCCCGATCTATAGTCTTCCACATAGGTATTGGCACTCTCACCGTACACCCCATCCAATGACAGCCCCGCGCGCCACTTGTAACAGAAGTTGTACATGGAGGCAAAGTTAAACCCTGATACCATATAGGCTTTGGGCGATATGGCCGGCTCGGTCTTAGACTCATTGGTCTTTCGTCGCCAGGAGCCAAACAGGAGCAGATCGTAGCTGATGTGTTTGTCAAACGCCGGAACAGCGGGACGGGCAGATGCTGAGGAAAAAGGAGTCGTTTCCCTGTGGATATAGTATACCAGTCCGACATTCATGCCTACGGTATTCATCCCGGCATTGGGCATTTTAGTATTTCCGTTGGAAAAATGGCTGAACCCTACCCCAGTCACCAGATCGAACTGCCGGGAAAGTACCCAGTTGAGGTAGATATTCAGATGAATATAGGCATTCATCCGTGAACCGATCGCTTTGTTGTGGTAGTTCTCATAGTAGTCGTAGGGCTTCCATCCGGCGGAGATCCCGAAATTCCATTCGTAATTGAGGGAAATACGAGGATCCAGCCGGGCGATACGGGCTCCCTGAAACAGATAGAGGGCGACCGGAGTACCCACTTCTTCCCGGTCTTCCAGGGCATAATATGCCAATCCGATGCCCTGATAGGGTCCTCCGTAGATCCGGTCGGCATAGGTATCGGGCCGTACCTGGAAAGAGTAGTTCAGATGGACCGAGAAAGAATTACGGATCGGACGCCGGTTTTTATTCATACCGCTAAAAAAAGGATTGGCAGGCAGGATATAGGAAGGTGCTATCTCGGTTCCTATCCGGTGCAGATAACGCCGGGCAAAAGAACCTGTAGCGTGAGAAGAAGGGAATACATCAGTCTCTTTTTCCGTGAAAAACCAGGTAAGGGTATCTCCGGGCCAGTCAGGCAGAGGATGGGTAGAAAATCCGTCGGCAAAAACAAAAGCAGGCAACAGGCAGAGCACTCCCAGCAGAGATACCCTCTTGGCCGGACACCAACCCTGGGTCAGTCCCGACAACAACCACCGGCTTTTTCCTGTCTGTCTGAGGAGAGTCATATACTGCGAAAGCAAAAGTTCCGGATCATTGAGCCAACGCCGAACTATATTCGCACCGGATGTGGGTACGCAGGTAATAACTGCCCATCCACTTGCCCCGGATCTGCCGTTCGTCTCCGGTATCGGGATTGATAAACAATGCCGTATAGGAAACTGTGATCTCGTCCAGAATTCCCTCTTCAATGATCGTGATCCGCTGATAAGGTCCCACGGGAAGGGTCACCGTACTCTCTTCGGCTTCATACCATTCGATCAGGTTTTGGGTATACTCCCACTCCACATGGCCCAGCCTGATGTTGCCGTTGGTCACAGCTACCGGAGTCTGTATCCAGATCGGCGCGTTGGCAGCGATCAGTCCCAGATCGGCACGGTCTACCTCAAACCAGGAGGTCTCAATGGCCCGGTCGCCGGGAACAAACGTAAATTCCTGCGCGACGGGTAAATCATTTACATAGGTGAGCGGGTGATAAAGCATATAATTCTCAAGGGTCGTCTGGCCGTCTCCTTTTTGCAAGGTATACACGATGCTGTCAAACACATAAGCATCATCCGGATCATCGTCACAGGCTGTCAACAGGCAAACAGCCAGCCATAGTAGTAGTATCTTTTTCATAAATAAGAATCGGTGTCTGAGCGTTTTAGTTCCTGCCGGACCCGCGAAGAGAAAAGAAAACAGATGCAAGCCCATCCGGTTTATGCCGCAAAGATAATCATTACAGGTAATATATAAACTTTTTACATTTATTTTCTGTCTGTCTGTGTAAAAAACTGCCGGTCACATATCCGGTTATAGGTAGGATCAGTTTCAGGCATCCATTTCTTCGTATGTCGTTAATTAGTAGACACAAAAAGGTCCTATTCTTCTTTTTTTATTATATTTGCAGCATACAGGATATGCCGCAGGCCCATTCAGGCAAATCTGATCCGCTGTCCGGCTTTCCCATGGCTGAAAAAGAGAATGAATTGTTCAACCTAATTGATCCTGACTATGATCCATGACAAGTTTATCAAACACGACGCGGGAGCCGCCGCTAATTTCAAACTGATGATGCTGATCCAGAAAGAAGGTCTGAAAGGATACGGAGCGTACTGGGTACTTATGGAAGCCCTCCGTGTACAGGATGACCTCAGCCTTTCCGTAAAATCCATTCCGGTGATCGCGCGAAGATTCCGTGTAAAACCCGATTTCATGCACCGCATTGTCTACAACTATGACCTGTTTGTGATAGAAGACGACTATTTCTTTTCTACCGGTATGATCAACCGTATGAAAGATTATCTCAGACGTGTATACAAACGATTGCCGCATCATCTGTTCCAGACCATACAGGAAGACTTGCAGGCAGAGCAGAAAGAGAAAGCGGAAAAGGAAGAGGAATACGAAGGAGATTATGAAGAATGTATCTACCGGCTGATCGGACTTACCCCCCTGGATCGAACAGATGGGTGTGCATTGTAAACTCGGGGAGCACTTCCGTACACATTTCGATCTGTTTAACGAAGAATTTAAATCTTATATCTTACTGGTCGGTGAAGAAGAGCGCATTCATACGGTACGGGACGCCCAACGAAGATTTTATTACTGGTTGTCGTCCCGGGACGGAAAAAGATTTATCCGGAAATTCTGTCACCAGATGCACCTCCCTGACCCCAATCGCGACGAACTTCTATAGGCCCGGCAAAGCGTCCTGTTGCTTTGGAATACATTCCTGAAGGAAGGAAAAAAGCGTTTGTTTGCACGGTCCAAACGATCCGTTTAGACCGTGCAAATGACCTGTTTGGACCGTGCAATCAGTGCGTTTGGACCGTGCAAACGGATCGTTTGGACCGTGCAAACCAACCGAGGCAACCGGAATGTGTCTTTTCCAGGCAAGTTACCGCTTTGATCAGGTTGTCTTTACCCCTCCGAAGTACTCCTCATGTATGTAATATATGCCATGTCTCTACTTCTGACACCGGGTCAGAATTTATTTTTTATATAAAAAAATAACAAAAAGCAGACAGGGTCATATACACATCTGATCTCTATCTATACGGTTTATGTATCATTTGTGATCCAAATGAAAATCGGGAGCACTGATATTCAGCACGATAGGATTATGGATAAGAAAAGAGGAAAAAAGAAGCAGACAAAGAAAAAAGACAAAGGCAGAAAAAGAGAAAAAGATAAAGAAAAAAACGCACAGACGAGAATAATACGTTTCCCGTCTGCGCGCGTGTTTTTCAGAGTTTTTACATCCTTCCTCCACCGTATTTCCCTACAAGACTCCTTTACTGGAGGGCAGTTCGTACCGATAGATATCCCGGCGGACAGCCATCTTTATGGCACGGGCCAGGGCTTTGAATATGCCTTCGATCTTGTGATGTTCGTTCTGACCTTCGGCTTTGATATTCAGATTCATTTTCGCGCCATCACTGAGCGATTTGAAGAAATGAAGGAACATTTCGGTAGGCATGTCACCGATCTTTTCCCGGTGAAACTCAGCGTCCCAGACCAGCCAGGGACGCCCCCCGAAGTCGAGACATACCTGACACAGACAATCGTCCATCGGCAGGGAGTATCCATACCGTTCAATCCCCCGTTTACTGCCCAATGCCTGGGAGATACATTCGCCTAAGGCAATGGCCGTATCTTCCATGGTATGGTGTTCATCTACTTCCAGATCTCCTTTGACACGGATTGTCAGATCCATCCCGGAATGCCTGCCGATCTGCTCCAGCATGTGATCGAAAAATCCCAGCCCGGTATGAATGTCGCACTTTCCGTTTCCGTCCAGATCCAGCGCCACCAGAATATCGGTCTCTTTGGTGGTACGACGCACCTCTGCCTTACGCTCACCGGCAAAAAGAAAATCCGCGACGCGATCCCAGTCGGTAGTAACCAACGCGCAGACCTCCTCCAGTCCGGTACCTTTCAGAGCGTCAGGAGAATCCTGCAGAAAGATGGCGCGACATCCCAGGTTGCGGGCCAGTTCTACATCGGTGGCCCGGTCGCCGATCACAAAGCTGCCCGGCAGGTCATATTCCGCGCCATTCAGATAGCGTTTGAGCATACCTGTACGGGGCTTTCGTGTGGGCGCCTGGTCTTCGGGAAAACTACGGTCGATCCGTACATCATCAAAAGTGATCCCCTCTCCTGCCAGCGTTTTCATCATCAGATTGTGCGCCGGCCAGAAAGTCTCTTCGGGAAAAGAAGAGGTACCCAGCCCGTCCTGATTGGTGACCATGACAAATTCAAAGTCGAGCTTGCTGCGGATAAAGCCCAGATTGCGTATCACTTTCGGATAGAATTCTAATTTCTCCAGCGAATCCAGCTGATAGTCTACAGGAGGTTCGATCACCAGCGTACCATCACGGTCTATAAAAAGTACTTTTTTCTTCATCTGTATGTCAGAACTTACTTAAAATTTCTATAACTCATTTATTTCTTATTTCTTATCGGATGATACCTGCTAAGGAATGTAGAAAAAGCAAAGACCCTGGCAGTATTCACTTGCGGAGACGCACCACATGATGGGATTGGACTTACACTGCGAAGACGCAAAGAGATTTACGATTGGACGATGTACGATGTACAATTGAAATTACAGAAAGAATATATTTGTAACTCCCTATGCGTACCATTTTATATGCAAACATACGAGACGCACGGCGTACATTTCTACAGAAATATATTTTCCTCCGGATTACAATTCATTCAGTGGGTAACCATCCGATGTAGTTTCAATCGTAAATCGTAAATTAGTAATTCGTAAATTTTCTTAGTGTTTCCAGAAGTATGTGGTTCTCTTCCGAGGTACCGATGGTAATGCGCAGGCAGTTGCCGCACAACGACACGGAATGACGGTTGCGCACGATAATACCTTGTTCTACCAGATAGTTGTAAATAGCTCCGGCATCCGAGACACGCGCCAGAAAGAAATTGGCATCCGAAGGAAAGACGCGTTCCGTGAAAGGAAGGGCAGCAAAACGCTCCATCAACTGCCCGCGTTGCTTGTTGAGAGCAGTGACCCAGCGTTGTATCTTTTCCGGTTGGCTCAACAGGCGCAGCGCCTCTTCCTGTGTCAATTGATTGACATTGTAGGGATACTTGATCTTGTTGAACACCGCGATGATCTCCGGCGCAGCAAAAGCCATGCCCAGCCGGATGGCAGCACTGCCCCAGGCTTTGGAGAAGGTCTGAAGAATAACCAGGTGTGGACGTTGGCTCAGTTGCCCGGTATAGGAAGGCTGTCCGGAGAAATCGATGTACGCTTCATCCACTACGACCAGTCCGTCGAACTGGTCAAGCAGGCGGTCCATCTCTTCCCGCCGCAGGTCATTCCCTGTGGGGTTGTTGGGGGAACAAAGGAAGATCAGTTTGGTGTGCGCGTCGGCAGCCGCCAGCAGATCGTCCGCGCGAAACTGAAAATCCTCATCGAGCAATACTTTCCGGTACGCTACATCGTTGATATCCGCGCATACCTGATACATACCGTATGTAGGATCGATGGCCACTACATTCTCTACACCGGGCCGACAGAATGCCCGGAACAGCAGGTCGATGGCCTCGTCACTGCCGTTGCCTAAGAAGATCTGCCCGGGATCTACTCCTTTCATCGCTGCCAGACGCTCTTTGAGCTGGTGCTGCAACGGATCGGGATACCGGTTGTAGGACTCGCTGTAAGGATTCTCATTGGCATCCAGAAATACGGAAGCCACCCTGCCTTTGTACTCGTCGCGTGCCGACGAATAGGGTTTCAGACTACGTATATTGGGACGGGTAAGTTGTTCGATGGTTTTCATATCTATACATCAGGATTTACGTACTTTATTCAGACGAACAGTGACCGCGTTCTTATGCGCGTCTAATTGTTCGTTGGCAGCCATCACTTCAATGGCAGGACCTATGTTCCGGATGCCCTCCGGACTGAGCTCCTGGAAAGTGATCTTACGAATAAAGCTATCGAGGCTGACCCCGCTGTAGGCCTTTGCATAGCCGTTGGTAGGCAGCGTGTGATTGGTGCCGGAGGCATAATCGCCGGCGCTCTCCGGAGAAAGCGGTCCCAGGAATACCGATCCGGCATTCACCACCCTTTCTCCCCACGAGGCATAGTCGCGGGTCTGAATGATCAGATGTTCCGGAGCATAGGCATTGGTCATCTCCAGAGCCTCCTCCATACTCTTTACTAAGATCAGCTTGCTGTGTGCCAGGGACTGCTCGATATACGCGCGCCGGGGCAGGTAGCTCAGCTGACGCTCCAGTTCGTATACGACCTTATCCAGCAAGGTGGCAGAAGTAGTGATCAATACAGACTGACTATCCGCTCCGTGCTCGGCCTGCGACAGCAGATCGGCGGCAACGAAAGCCGGATCGGCTGTTTCGTCGGCCAGCACTTCCACTTCGGAAGGTCCGGCAGGCATATCAATGGCTACATCCCGCAGGCTGACCAACTGCTTGGCTGCCGTCACATACTGATTGCCGGGACCGAATATCTTATACACTTTAGGTATACTCTCCGTACCGTAGGCCATGGCGGCAATGGCCTGTACCCCTCCTGCCTTGAAGATCTGGCTCACCCCTGCCACACGCGCGGCAAACAGAATGGCCGGGTGTATCTTCCCCTCTTTATCGGGAGGGGTACACAACACGATCTCTTTGCATCCGGCTATCTTTGCCGGTACGGCAAGCATCAACACGGTAGAGAAGAGCGGAGCTGTGCCACCGGGCACATACAGGCCCACTTTTTCAATCGCTACCGCTTTCTGCCAGCAGGTAACCCCTTCGATGGTCTCTACTTTGCGGACTTCGGTTCGCTGTGACACATGAAAAGCGGCAATATTCCGTTGTGCCAGATAGATGGCGGCTTTCAGATCAATACTGACTTTTTTCTCAGCTTCCTGTATCTCTTCTTCGCAGACAAGCAGGCTGTCTAATTTTGCCTGGTCGAACAAAGCGCCATACTCCAGTACGGTCTGATCTCCTCCGGTACGTACCCGGTCGATGATCTGACGTACTCTCTCAAACAGCCCTTCTGTCTCAAACGCCGGCCGCCGGAGCAGTTCGTCCCAGGTCTGCCGGGAGGGATAGGTAATGGTTTGCATAAAGTTATTTACGATTTACAAATTTACGATTTACGATTTACAGGTTCTTGTAGATAAAAATTACGATCATAGGCTACTGTCCATGTAATCCCAATCGTAGATAGTAAATCGTCCAACGTTCCTTGATGTTAATAATCAAATAAGGGTTCCTGACGGAAGGAAGTAATCCTACATCCTGGTTATGGAATCATTTTCTCTATCGGCAATACCAATATGCCTTCAGCTCCCAGAGCTTTGAGTTTACCGATGATCTCCCAGAAGCATGCCTCATCGAGCACAGTGTGTACCGAACACCATCCTTCCTGAGCCAACGGCATCACCGTAGGGCTTTTCATGCCTGGCAACACATCCAGAATAGCCTCCAGATTCTGTTTGGGAGCATTCATGAGTACATATTTCTTATCTTCGGCAGTTTTCACGGCATCCATACGGAAAAGAAGTTGTCCGAGTATCTCTTGCTTTTCCGGAGAGAGGTCCTTAGTACCGATCAGCAACGCTTCGGATTTCATCACCACTTCCACTTCTTTCAGACGGTTGCTTACTAAGGTAGAACCGGAACTTACAATATCAAAAATGGCATCGGCCAATCCGATACCGGGGGCTACCTCTACCGATCCGGTAATCACGTGTACATCTGCTTTCACTCCGTGAGCCTTCATGTGGTTGGTGAGAATGACCGGATAAGAGGTGGCGATCTTCTTCCCGTGGAACCAGGAAAGTCCGTTATACGCGCTGTCTTTAGGGATGGCTAAGGAAAGCCGACACTTACTGAAACCCAGCCGTTTGATCACCTCAGCTTCCTCTCCTTTTTCTACAAATTCATTCTCTCCGACAATGCCCAGATCGGCTACTCCGGTAGCTACCGACTGCGGGATGTCGTCGTCACGGAGGAACAATACCTCTATAGGAAAGTTGGACGACTGTATGAGTAACGTACGCTTGGAAGAACTCAATTTGATATCCGACTCTGCCAACAGAGCCATGGTCTCTTCATACAACCGGCCTTTGGCCTGCACTGCGATTCTTAACATAATTCTTAATAGGTATATTGTTGTTTATTCTATTCGTATTCCAGCCATCCGATCCTTACGGTTTGTAAGGAGTTTCCGGATACTTCACCTGTTCAGGAATCTCGTTTGTACATAGTACCTTCCAATCCCTCTGTGAAAACAGTTTTCCTGGTATTGCCGTGAAAAACTGTCGGTCAACCCGTTATCGACTTCGCCGACCGTGGGGTAGTACATCCGTACATCGTAAATAAAAAAGGCTTACCTGCCGGCAAGCCTCTACATATCTTATTTTACACAAATATCATGCAGCCCACCGAAGTTATTCGTTAGAAGAATGATGATGATGTGTAGTTGTATAAAACATAGTTTATAATGAATGACGCGACAAAAATAAACCATTTGCGGTAAACAGCCAAACAATTATCACAAAAACTTCCTGTTTCCTTTCTATGTTGTCCGGGTGGTTGTCTGATACGCGTATACCGGACAAGCTGTAGCATCCGCTTGTAATCAGGCATATAACAGACGACGGTAGTTTCAATCGCAGATCGTCACCTGGTAAACAGCGATGTGTCTACGATTGTCCAATCGTCACTCCTTCTGTTTCTTCCTCTTCCAGCACACACTCTATAAACTGCATTTCTTCGCGCGCTTTCTCCGGAGGGAAAGTGAAGTAGGTACATACAGCTTTGGTACACAATTCTCCCTGCTGGTTGTACAGAAAAGCCTCCACCAGGATGATATTCCGTTTACGTTCGCGGATACGGGCACGCAGTACGACATGCTCGTCGGTGGTACGGACAGACTTCATATAGCGGGTCTCCATTCTGGAAGTAACTCCGCTCGTCTGTAACTTACGAAAAATGACCCAGGAGCAGATTTCATCGAGTAAAACAGCCTGTATGCCTCCATGCAGGGTATGGACCCATCCCTGATATGCGGGGCCGGGATGCCACACGCTCACTACATCGTCACCGTCTTCGTAAAATTCCATTTTCACACCGGCCTCATTGTCAGGAGCACAGCCAAAGCAATTGTACCCTTCCATTCCTTTCCAGGGATTGATTATTTTTTTCATCGGATCTGCTTTTTCAGAATTTATTCAGGGATCAAATATACGCATTTTACCCGGGTTACGGAATATCTGCTGCAAAGTTGAAATACAAAAAGTCATGGAAGCTCATTCTCTCCGGTTATGTGATAATTAGCACGAATATACATCATGTGACGATTCAGGATTGAAAATGCCATTCATACATCTGCCTGACGATCTGTAGCATCCACTTTTGTAGAGACGCACGGCGTGCGTCTCCTGCAGGAATAGGTTCGCGCTTGAATTACAAATAATGTAGTTTGTAATAATCAGGTGTATTTTCAATCGTAGATCGTTCCATCGTAAATATTCCGATGCTTTGCTCTACTTCTTATAATTTTCCAGTCCTTTGCGCAGGAAATCCACATACAGAGAGATATTTTCGTCGTAGGCATACGATTTATTCAGCGGATTGCCTTCGTTGTCTAACAATACGTAGAACGGCTGCGCGTTGGAGCCGAACTTGACACTTTGCAGGTAGCTCCATTTATCACCTACCGTACGTAAGATACGCTCTTTATTTCCTTCCATCACCCGGATCGGTTCGGGAAGTTTTTGTTTGTTGTCTACATATAAGGTAATAAGTACATAGTCATTTTCTATCAGGTTGCTCACCTGCGGATCGGTCCATACGGCCAGTTCCATTTTCCGGCAGTTGACACATCCGTAACCCGTGAAATCAAGCATCACCGGTTTTCCTGCCCGGCGGGCATATTCCATACCCAGATCGTAATCATCGAACCGGGCATGCACCTCTTTGTTGTAGAGATTGAAATCCTGCGTATTCAGCGGCGGAGCAAAAGCACTGACCGCTTTCAGGGGTGCCCCCCAGAGTCCCGGAACCATATAGACCGCAAAAGCCAGCGAGATCAGTGCCAGGAAGAAACGCGGCACACTGACGCGGGTGTTGTCATCGTCATGCGGAAACTTGAGTTTGCCCAGCAGATATATGCCCAGCAGACCAAAGATCACGATCCATAAAGCTAAGAAAGTCTCCCGGTCCAGGATACCCCAGCCGTATGCCAGATCGGCCACAGAGAGAAACTTCAGAGCAAAAGCAAGTTCAAGGAATCCCAGAACCACTTTGATCACATTCATCCATCCTCCCGATTTGGGCATCGACTTCAGCCAGGAGGGGAAGAGCGCAAACAAGGTGAATGGCAGAGCCAGGGCCAGGGCAAACCCGAACATACAAATGGCCGGACCCAGCGTATTGCCGGTGGTAGCCACCTCTACCAGTACCAGCCCGATGATAGGGCCTGTGCAGGAAAAAGAGACCAAAGCCAGTGTAAAGGCCATCAGGAAAATACTGACCAGCCCGGTAGTGGCTTCCGCCTTGCTATCTACCGCGTTGCTCCACCGGGAAGGAAGGGTGATCTCAAAAGCTCCGAAGAAAGAAGCGGCGAAAACCACCAGCATAAGGAAAAAGAGAATATTGAACAGGGCATGGGTAGAGAGCGCGTTCAGGGCATTGGGACCGAAGGCTAAGGTGATCGTAATGCCTAAGGTCACATAGATCACTACAATGGAAATACCATAGGTAAGGGCATCCCGGATACCTTTGGCCTTGTCTTTGGTACGTTTGAGGAAAAAGCTGACTGTCATAGGGATGATGGGCCATACACACGGAGTGAACAGGGCCAGCAAACCTCCCAGGAATCCGAAAAAGAAAATAGCGAGCCAGCTACGATCCTGCGTAGCCCCCTGCTCACCGAAAGCATTCAAGGCTCCGGTTACAGGTTTCCAGTAATCCACAGAGGTATGATCCGACGTCACCGTAGTTTCTGCTTCTTGTATCTCCGCGTCCGGGACAGGCTCTTCTGCGGTAGAGACAGGCACATTTTTTACGGTTTCCGTCAGGGCAGATTCGGCGGAAACAGTAGCTGCTCTTGTGCCGGAGAAGGAGAAATTGACAGGAGTGGGAGGCAGACACATCTCATCCTGACAAGCTCCGTATTCCAGAAAACCTTCGATGGAATAGGTAGTTCCGATGATACGGAGTTTCTGACTGAACTGCGCTTTATCTTCAAAGTAACGCACATTCATTTTGAAAATTTCATCGTAAGCAGCCACCTCTTCGCCTACGGGCCGCAAGGTGCCGATCAACTCTACTCCTTCTCTCTTATCCGTATTGAACGTAGCAGCAATGGGGCCTCCCGACGGCAGATCGGTCGAGTAGACATGCCACCCGCTATCAATGGTGCCTGTGAAACGGATCTCCGCCTCCGTATCGGAAACAGCGACCCAATCGACTTTGAATTGTACCGGATCATGGATCTGGGCCTGGAGCACCCATACAGCGGAAAGCAGGAAAAACAGAGAAATTATTCTTTTCATCAATCAGAAACAATTATTTATTTTACGATACCGGACGATCCGGCAGGAAATCACGATATAAGTAAACGATCAGATCTCATAATCCACACAGGCACGTTCCTGTCTGGCATCGGCAATGATCTTTCCGGCAGCCACATGATCGGGATGAGTGGCGTATGTTTTCACATCTTCCATCGAATCGAACTCGCTGTACAAAGCGATGTCCCATGTCTCCTGCGGATTCGCGTTCAGTCCGACCTCGATCCGGCGAATGACGGGAATACTGGCGGGAAGGGCTTCGATAGCCGTTTTGAAAGCGTGCATGATGGCATTCTTTTCCGCGGCAGACAGTTCATTTTTCAGCTTAAATAGTACGATGTGCTTGACCATACGTTGTTTTTTTTATGAATTGTTTTTATATTTGTATACAGATTCTCTTAGAAAGAGATGACAAAATTACTTTATTTTTCAAATAGATACTAATAAACGGATGTTAATAATTGGAATCGCGGGTGGCACAGGATCGGGAAAAACCACTGTGGTACGTAAAATCGCAGAAAGTATACCGTCAGGGGAAGTAGTATTACTTCCTCAGGATTCGTATTACAAAGACAGTAGCCATGTACCGGTAGAAGAGAGACAGAATATCAATTTCGATCATCCCGACGCGTTCGAGTGGAAACTCCTTTCCAGGCACGTATCCATGCTGAAAGAGGGAAAAAGTATCGAACAGCCGACTTACTCCTACCTGACCTGTACCCGGCAGAAAGAGACAATCCATATCGAACCGCGGCAGGTGATCATCATCGAAGGTATCCTGGCTTTATGCGATCCGACCCTGCGCCGTATGATGGATCTGAAACTGTTTGTAGACGCGGACCCGGACGAACGCCTGATCCGGGTGATACAGCGGGATATCGTGGAACGGGGACGTACGGCCGAAGCGGTGATGGAGCGGTATACACGGGTATTGAAACCGATGCACCTGCAGTTTATCGAACCGTGTAAGCGCTATGCCGACCTGATCATTCCCGAAGGAGGGAACAACCAGGTAGCGATTGATATATTGACGATGTATATTCATAAACATCTGTAAGCGGTCTGGTTGACAGACAGCAGGCAGATGATTAACAGATAAATTACGTGAGAGAAAAAAGATCATTCAGTCTTCTTTTCCTTCCCTGTTTTTTGTGTGGATGCTGATTGTAGGGATAGGTTGCCGCGGCAAGCAGCAACCTCTGCCGGAGGAGAACATCCGCCGGGACTTGCAACAGATCAAAGACAGCGGAGAGCTGGTGGTGCTTACCTTATATAGTTCGACCTCCTACTTCATTTACCGTGGACAGGAGATGGGATTCCAGTATGAATTGAGCCAGCAGTTTGCCCGGAGTCTTGGGGTAAAGCTACGGGTAGAGGTGGCTAAGAATGAAACGGAACTTATCCATAAGCTCATGGCAGGTGAAGGGGATATGATCGCTTATCCGTTGCCGATTACGAAAGAACGACGGGACAGTATATGGTTCTGCGGAGAAGAGGTGATCACCCATCAGGTGGTGGTGCAACGCGCGGGAAACCGGGAGAAACCCCTCGCGGATGTAACGGAACTGATCGGTAAAGATATATATGTGCTTCCCGGCAAACACTACGAACGCCTGCTGAACTTAGATCAGGAACTTGGCGGGGGAATACGTATCCATGTAGCGGATGAAGACAGCCTGTCTATAGAAGATCTGATCACACAGGTGGTAAAAAAGGAGATTGACTATACAGTAGCAGACAACGATGTGGCCCGGCTCAACAAGACGTATCATCCGGGACTGAACATCGACCTGGGCATCAGTTTTGATCAACGGGCCTCCTGGGCAGTACGTAACGACTCTCCGGAACTGGCCGAGGCTGCCAATCAATGGCATCTGGAGAACCAGACCTCTCCGGCCTATACCGCCAGTATGAAACGATACTTCGAGATCAGCAAGACTGTGCTGGTACCGCACGCGCCACTGCTCTCCGCGAGCCGCGGACAGATCTCTGTCTTCGATCCGCTCTTCCGGAGATATGCCAGGGAGATCAACTGGGACTGGCGGCTGCTTGCTTCATTAGCCTATAAAGAGTCTAACTTCGATCCGGAGGTAGTGTCCTGGGCAGGTGCCAGAGGGCTGATGCAACTGATGCCTGCTACCGCCCGGGCCATGGGGTGCCGGAAGGGAGAGATTTCGATCCGGAAGAGAGTGTCAAAGGAGCAGTCCGTTACTTAGCCGCTACGGAAAAAAGCCTGGGGATGATCTCTGATCCGGGCGAACGACTGAAATTCGTACTGGCTGCTTATAACGCGGGGCTGGGACATATTTACGATGCTATGGCGCTGGCGGAGAAATACGGAAAGAACAAATTGGTGTGGTACGATAATGTAGAGACATTTATCCTCCTGAAAAGCAACGAAGAATATTTCACCGATCCGGTCTGTAAAAACGGCTACTTCCGCGGAACGGAAACATATAACTTTGTACGGGAGATCACCGCAAGGTATGAGATTTATAAGGAAAAGATAAGAGAATAGGACGCATTCCTTTCCCGACCCGGAAGAGAAAGTCCTCTGACAGGTAGGTATGTGATTCTTGCTGCGCTATATATTCTTTTTAATACTTCCCCGGTATATAATTCTTTATCTGTATACTTTATTTTTTTAAACTCTGACCTTTTCAATCTCTTTCCAGGAACACAGGTATTTCTAAGTCCTGAAGCGACAACCGATTCCAGGACGTGTAGATACCTTTATTTTTCTATGTTGAGAGAGACTTATATATTTGTTTTACTACTTGTAGTTACCAGGCTCACTCCCACAAGCGTCAGTATGGAAAGCGGTAAAGCAAATAAAACAGGGTCTACCACCGGAAAAGGATAGGTTTCGATCAGGACGTCCCGTCCGAATATCGCTTTACAGATGCCCAGTGCCGCAGACTCTTTCTGATGCAGAAACCCCAGGGCGAATACACTGGCCAGAGTTCCTGTCCAGAGACTGGCAAGCACTCCCTGACGGGTAGCGCGTTTCCAGTAAAGCGCGCAGAAATAACCGGGCAGGAAAGCCGCAGCACATATTCCCATAAAGATGGAGGTTCCCCGGGCAATAATATCATTGGGAAGCATATAGCAGATGATATAACTCACTAAAATAGCAAATAAGACTCCCAGACGAATCACATTGGTCATTTTGTCCCTTGAACGGGGTTGATAGGTCCCGTAGATATCTGATCCGGCGGCAGCCCCCATGGTATGGAACTGGGAGCTGAGTGTAGACATACTGGCCGAAAGGATACAAAGCATAAATACAGCGGAAAACCACTCGGGCATGGCTTTATTGATAAAGGCCGGAATGATCTTATCAATGTCACTTATCACCTCCGTGGCAACCGCTCCTTCGGTTTTGAGAAAGAAAAGATTGCTCAATGCTCCCGCGTGATAGATCACCCCCACGGTAATGATCAGGAAAAGACACCCAATAAAAACACCCCGTTTGAGTTGTTTGTCACTTCCTACCGTCATAAACCGTACGACCAACTGAGGCTGAGCCAGACACCCGATGCCCACTCCAAGGATCAGTGAAGTCACCAGCGTATACCACTGCGGAGAGCCTGCCACGGGCATGGCGGTCCACCCCTGATGCCCCAACACTTTATACTTTTCGGGTACCAGCGGAGCGAGGTCTGTCAACGCCTGATTGGCTTCCGTGAAACCCAGGCCTAAGGTACGGAACAAAGAAAAGATAAGGAAAGCCATACAGCAGAACATGATGACAGCCTGTAACGCGTCGGTATACATCACTCCTTTGATGCCTCCCGCGATCACGTACGCGGCAATCACCAGCGTAAAAATGAGCAAAGAAATATTGAAATCTATCCGGAAGATCTCTTCAATAAATACTGCTCCCCCTTTCATCACCACCGCGGCATACAACGGCATCCCGAGGAAAATGACTGCTGCTACAAATACCTGTATACCACGCGAACGATAGTAACGTCCCATCAGCTGGGGAAAGGTACTCACATTCAGGCTGGCCCCCAGGCGACGGGTACGCAGTCCGAAAAAGATAAAGGCGATGACTACCCCGACAAACATATTGAGGAAACAAAGCCACTGGATACCCATACCGAAAGCTGCTGCCACTCCGCCAAAGCCAACAATAGCGGAAGCGGAAATGAAAGTAGCGCCATAGGAAAGCGCCATAACGATCGGATTCATCTGCCGCCCACCTACCAGGTAATCACTGGCCGTAGTTGTTTTCTTATAACCAAGAAAGCCCAGATAGGCCAAAGAGAGAAGATAGGCTATAACAATCAGCCCCAGAGAAAATGTGCTCATCGTGTTTCGTCTTTTTCGTCGTCCTTATTCCAGTTTTTCAGGCCATACCAGGCAGCAAATACAACACACACCACAGCCAATAGATAAGTAGAGTATATCCAGGGATCTTGAATTCCAAACATAACCGGTATCAGATTTATTCTGTTTTAAGAAGCAAATGTAATGCTTTTATTGAAAAGACAAAAGAAAAGTAACGGATTATAAGGAAACAAAAACAGAATGTCACCAGACAAAAGGAACTAACGGAATAAATAACTCCGGGCAAAAGATGGGTACTCAGGAGAACAAATCTGAGGTAACCAAAAGAAAATCGTCTGTACAGGAAGCATCATTTCCTGATCTCTGTACAGAAGATATTTTCTATATAATCAGCACCTGATTACCTATGACCCATTTAGCGATTGCCCCGCTGTGCATAAGCTTTGAAAACCGCAAAGCCAAACATCGGCTGGCACTCCTGGGACAAACGTTGGGGCACCTCTTCGGTCTCGCAGTGTCAGCCACAGTGCAGATGCGGGGAGATACAGAAATCACATTTAAGGAAAGGGATTCTCCATCGTAAAGCCCTTCCTTTTTCTTGGGTTCGTTTCTTTGACATAGTAAAGAAACGAACCACCGATATTTTTATTTCTCTCCGAATGTATCCGTATGGATCCGGGAAGGATCATACTTATCTTTGGCAGCCTCCGGAGCAGTAGGATAACCGAAAGGAATCACACACAACGGTGCGATATGTTCGGGTAGTCCGAGATAACGGCTCACCACCTCCATACGGTCTTCATACGGATAAGCGGCTGTCCATACCGCTCCCAACCCCATAGCCTCCGCCGCGAGCAAAATATTCTGCGTAGCGGCCGAACAGTCCAGATACCACATGGGAGATTTCTGTGTATCTCCACAAACGACCATCGCGTAGCGTACCTGGGTCAGCATCTTCGCATAGGGAAGTTCGCCAGCCATCCCATCCAGAAGCGCGCGATCTGTCACTACAACAAATTCCCAGGGACGCAGATCACGTGCCGATGGCGCGGCCATCCCCGCGCGCAGCAACATATCTATTTTTTCCTGCTCCACCCCTTTATTCAGGTAAGAACGTACACTCTTGCGGGCAAATATATTCTCTAATACAGCTTCTTCGGGATATACAGTTTCCGAAGAGACGGATGAAGAACAGGACACACCCGCAAAGGAGAAACACACAACTGCAAACAGCCAGCACAAATAAGGTTCGTTTCTTTTCATGATGTTTTACTTATAGGATAAACTTCTATTCGAACAGGTTCAGACGTTTTTCACGGGACTCTGCCAGAGAGACCATCTCTTTCCGGGGTTTCCCTCCCTGAGAGCGTATCTCTTCATGCTGGCGGTCCAGTTCCTGCGCCAAGGCCCTGCGGCTCTCCGGATTCATCAGACGAGCGGCCACACCGGCATTCTGGGAAGCATCCTTGAGATGGATCACCGGTGCCTGGTAGACCGGAGCGATCTTCAGGGCCGTATGTACGTTGGAGGTCGTGGCTCCTCCGATCAGTAAAGGTATATCAGCACCTGCCTTTTGCAGTTCGGCAGCTACGTGCACCATCTCCTCCAACGAAGGAGTGATCAGTCCGCTCAGTCCGATCATATCTACTTTCTCTTCCAGCGCACGCCGTACAATGGTCTCCGCGGGTACCATCACCCCCAGATCTACAATTTCGTAACCGTTGCAGGCCATCACCACCCCAACAATGTTCTTACCAATATCGTGTACATCTCCTTTCACCGTAGCCAGCAACACCTTGCCTGCCGAAACAGTGCCTTCCTGCTTTTCAGATTCAATAATGGGTTGCAGAACAGACACCGCTTTCTTCATGGTACGGGCGGTCTTTACGACCTGAGGCAGGAACATTTTACCGGCCCCAAACAATTCACCTACATAGTTCATTCCATTCATCAACGGGCCTTCGATGATATCTACCGCCCGGGCATACTGAGGCAATGCCTCGGCCAGGTCCACTTCTAAGAAATCTCCGATCCCTTTGACTAAGGCATATTTCAGCCGTTCTTCGACCGGCCCTTCGCGCCAGGCATCCTGACGAACCGGCTTCGAGGAAACAGAAGCGGTATCACGAAGCGACTCGGCCAATCCGATCAAACGTTCGGCAGCATCCGGCCGACGGTTCAACACCACATCTTCGATCTTTTCCCGTACATCGGCAGGGATATCGGTATAAAGGACCGAAGTAGAGGGATTGACAATCCCCATATCCATTCCCTGGCGGATGGCATGATAGAGAAATACAGCGTGCATGGCCTCCCGGATGTAAGTATTGCCCCGGAAGGAGAAAGAAAGGTTGCTCACCCCACCACTGATATGCGCGCCTGGCAGATGCTTTCTGATCCAGCCGACAGCCCGGATAAAGTCAACGGCATACTTGTTGTGCTCTTCGATGCCTGTAGCTACGGACAGTACATTGGGGTCGAAAATGATATCGTTGGGATTGAATCCTACTTTGTCGACCAGCAACCGATAGGCACGCTCACAGATCTCTATCTTACGCTCGTACGTATCTGCCTGCCCCTTCTCATCAAATGCCATCACTACTACCGCGGCTCCGTAGTCCCGGATCTGCCTGGCAGAAGCTAAGAATTTCTCTTCTCCTTCTTTCAGAGAGATGGAATTGACCACGCTCTTTCCCTGTAGGCATTTCAGCCCGGCCAGGATCACCTCCCATTTGGAAGAGTCGATCATCACAGGCACACGGGCAATCTCAGGCTCTGAAGAGATCAGATGGAGGAACGTAGTCATCTCTTCACCGGCATCCAGCAGCCCGTCGTCCATATTCACATCGATAATAAGCGCTCCATCTTCTACCTGCTGACGGGCTATGGAAAGAGCCTCATCGTATTTCTTTTCGTTGATCAGTCGCAGGAACTTACGCGAACCGGCCACATTGCAGCGTTCACCGATATTCACAAAGTTGATCTCCGGCTTCACTTCCAGCAGTTCCAGCCCGGAGAGCCAGAGTTGCTCCGGTTCCGGCGCGGGAAGGTGGGGAGTGGCTCCCGCCACTAAGTCGGCATATTCGGCAATATAGGCATCGGTGGTCCCACAGCATCCGCCAATGATGTTGACCAATCCTTCCTGTATATATTCACGTACTTCCGCGGCCATCTCCGCAGGGGTCTGATCGTATCCGCCTAAACTGTTGGGCAAGCCGGCATTGGGATATACACTGATGTAATAAGGCGCGCGCGAAGCAAGCTGCCGCAGGAAGGGTTTCATCTGACGGGCACCAAACGAACAGTTGAGTCCGATGGAGAAAATATCCGCATGCTGCACAGAGGCCAGAAAGGCATCAAGAGTCTGTCCGGACAACGTACGTCCTCCGGTATCGGATAAAGTAACAGAGAGCATGATAGGTACGTCTTTTCCTGTAACCTGCATCGCGCGTCTGGCAGCATAAAGGGCAGCTTTGGCGTTCAACGTATCGAATATCGTCTCGATCAGCAACGCGTCTACCCCACCCTCCAGCAAAGCCTCCATCTGTTGCTGATAAGAAGCAGCCATCTCGTCGAAGGTAACTGCCCGGTAAGCGGGGTTATTGACATCGGGCGACATGGAACAGGTCTTGTTGGTGGGCCCTACCGAACCGGCTACGAAACGCGGTTTCTCAGGAGTACGCGCCGTATATTCATCGGCAATCTCACGGGCCAGTCTGGCCGCTGCCAGATTCATCTCACGCACGTATTCCACCACGTGGTAGTCTGCCATAGAGACAGCGGTGGCATTGAAGGTATTAGTCTCTATGATGTCTGTTCCCGCTTCCAGGTATTTTCGATGGATATCCTGTATCACGTCGGGACGGGTGAGACACAACAGGTCATTATTGCCTTTCATCTGACCGGGAATATCCCGGAAACGTTCTCCACGGAAGTCTGCCTCGCGCAGGTCGTATTGCTGGATCATGGTCCCCATCGCCCCATCTAAGATCAGGATGCGCTCAGGTACTAAATGTCGAATGTCTTTTTTCATTGTAAATTCTGCCAAGATATATAATTAAACGGCGTGCCCATACAACTCCTGTCGCAAACAGAAGGCGGGTGCCTACGATAATCCAGAGATTGATACCCAACGCTACGAACAACAGTGTGTCTTCGAGCAGGGAGTGGGAAACAGACAAATGGTAATTGACGGTATTGGAGTCCTCCGGAGAGAGTTTCCCCTCTTCTATCCTATCGGCCATGACAGCTCCTCCATAGGCCAAACCTACTACGTTACCTACGATCCACAGGAAAGGACTGCTGTCGGGCAATCCGAAAAAGCGCATCAAAGGCCGCAGAGGACTCGACAAAGCATCGATCAGCTCAAACTCCGCCAGTATCCGTTGCAGGATCATTAACAAGGTAACGATCACTACGATAGTCAGAACGATTGCTACGGATGAGTAGACCCAGGCCTGGAAAACTTCTGCCAGTGTGGTATACCGCTCTGGCTGGATAGCCAGTAGAAAAGGCGTATCATCGGCAGGTAACAGCACACTCAGGAACAGGGCTACGACAAAAGCCATACCGATTCGTAACGCGAACATTCCCAGGAAAGAGGACCCGGTCTTACGGGTAACGGCACACTCTACAGGCAGATTGTGGGCTACCAGACACATAAGGGTGAGTATCGTAGCTTCACGCACGGTCATCGCCAGAGAAGCCATAACTGCGATAGAGGCGTATAAAGGAAGAAAAATACTGGTGATAAAAACAATAGCCAATGCTCCCGGCAGGCCGATCAGCCCGAATACCGGATGCAGAAAGGCAGCCAGAAAATCAATTGCTCCGTAATAGTCAAACAGACGCACCCCCAGCGAGAGGGGAAGAATGATTCCCAGCAACCACAGGCAAGTCTTCCCTGACTTAGGCAAAGCTTCCCGTACAGACTTCCACAGGCGTTGCGACCGACGACTCATGATCAGTGCTTAAACATACGATCCATGGCGCGACGATCGTCTTTCTCCTTGAGCGATTCGCGCTTGTCGTATTGTTTCTTTCCCCGGGCCAGGGCGATCACTACTTTAGCAAGACCTTTTTCATTGATGAACATACGCACAGGAACCAGGGTGAAACCGGTTTCTTTGGTGGCACGTTCCAGTTTCTTCAGTTCCTTTTTGTTGAGCAGCAGCTTCCGCTCCCGGCGAGCGCTGTGGTTGTTGTATGAACCGTAGAAATATTCGGCTATGTGCATGTTCCTGACCCATAACTCTCCTTTCACAAAATAGCAGTATGTATCTACCAGACTGGCCTTTCCCAGACGGATAGACTTGATCTCCGTGCCGGTGAGCACGATACCTGCTGTATAGGTATCGACCAGTTCATAATCAAAAGTGGCACGTTTATTCTTTATAGTAACAGGAGGCTGTTTCATCTTATTCATACGTTTTTTATGTCAGCAAGGCATTCAGCTGGTTAAATACCAGATGAATAAACGCCGGACAAATGACCAAAAGCACAGAGACCGGAATCGTAAACCTCAACCGGTCGGCTTCAGAAACCTGCATCACTACCGGTGCCCCTACCCACACCAGATAAATAATATAGAGGTGCAGCAACCAGCCGATCACTGCGAACTCCGGCAGAAGTCCCATGACCAGGTGAAGTAAAAAGGTAACGACCATGGCATAACCGGCAAACTGCCGGGCAAGCGGCAGATCATCCGGCATTCCCAGCATGGTTACACACAATTGATTGATGGCAAATGCGGCCAGATAGTATCCACCGAAAAGTGCCACAGCTATGGCCGCGCACTGAGACATAGCAAACTGAAAACTTTGTGGCCCTCCCCATCCATTGGTCCAGATAGATCCAATAAAGACGGAAAGGGCACACAAACCAATCATGGGATAGACAAAAGAAGTGATGACCTTTTGTTTATCCTCTTCTATACGAATTTCCTCCCAGGCACGGGCCGGAGAGGAAATCAGTAGAAATGCTATTTTAAATATCTCTTTGTAATCCAAAAAGCAAATTAATATTTATACTTATAAGTTCTCGTCAGTTCGGAAGAACTACTATTCTTGGCACTTATTTTAAATACAACTGAATCTGACATATTCACTCCATATTCATAGAGTTTATCCGCACTTGGTACTGTCCAGCTAACTACAGGAGTAGCATTTGAAGTTCCCCCATATTCAGTACCACCCTGAGTAAACTGATATTTCATAGGAACAATATTGTCTTTAACACCTTCTTCCTCTATCGTTTCATAATCCAGGAAAAGTTCCAGATCAATACTATTAGAAGTAATATAGAGCGCAGATGCAACTGTTATATACCCATTGATAGCCCAAATACCAAAATCATTTACCGGATATGAATTTTCTAATGTATCAGGAAGCTGATTTAAACTCTTAACTGTAATTCCGCTAGCGCCCACGATTTCAACACTGTAGCTTGCTTTATTAGGTGCTCCATCTTCTCCTTCCACGTACTTCATATACACCAAGGCTCTTTTAGCATATTCATCCGAATTATCCCAACGCAATGCGGATGGATTAGTGGGAATATAGTTGACTCCGTCATCACCTAATAAAGTAGCATCATACGGATACATACTGTTAGTTGTCACATAGGCACTCACATTCCAGGTATCATTATCTGAATTCACACAGGAAGTGAAAGAAAGCCCCATTATAAAGGTCAGTGCTACTATCCAAATTTTCATTTGTTTCATACATATAGTTTTTTGAGTTTGCAAATATATAAATTCTAAATCACAAATAGTAAATGAATAGTCAGATAAAATACTGCATCAAAGACTTAAATTTTATTTGAAAACTCAAAGATTTATATTATTTCCGCAAAAAGTGTCAAATGATTGTCTACATACTCAGCTAATAGAGCGGTAATACTTTCTTCCTTTTCCAGATATTCTTCTTCCAGATCATCAAAAGCTTCATAGGTTTCATACATGGCCATAAATTCTTCATCCGTCCGCTCCCGTTCCAGGTCTTCCCGGTAGTCATCATATATTTTTTTAGCTTTATACAGCAATTTGGAAAAGTCTACCGCTCCCCACAGACGCATGGCCTTTGCAAAAGGATTATCGAAAATATACGCTCCGTACCCATTCTGGACCAACTGACAGAATCCACCTTCCATGACTTCTTCCCGGAAGATAGAATAGGCAAGCAAAGTATGTTGTTCTCCGGTGAGCAGACGCATGTTTTCTGCACTGAAATCCTCCCCTAATACTCCCTTGTAAGCGTCGGTAAAAACCTGAATAAATTCATCCATCCCCTTTAAAACTGCTGCCCGCAGATCCGAATCTTTTATCTGAATCATTTTATAGCTGTTTTGATCGTACAAAGATAGGAATAAAAACCAGAGAATCTGTGAAAATAAAGATTCTCTTCAACCAGGGAGGACACTAAAATGTGCTGATGGAAATCAGGAGTATATGTAAAAAGCCGTTCCAGGCATTTATTACCGAACGGCTTTTAGTATATATTATACGGCTTGATCAGACTGTGAGTTCTTAATTACTTCACTTCTTCAAAATCCGCATCCTGTACATCATCTGCCTGCTGAGAGTCACCTCCTGCCTGACCAGCATTCATATCCGGACCTGCCTGAGCTCCTCCGCTTTGTGCGTACATCTCAGCACTTGCAGCCTGGAAGGCGGTGTTCAACTCGGCCATAGAACTATCAATAGCAGCCACATCCTGAGAAGCATGCGCTTCTTTGAGTTTCTGCAAAGCTCCTTCAATCGGTGCTTTCTTTTCAGCGGGCAATTTGTCTCCCAGTTCTTCCAATTGTTTTTCAGTCTGGAAGATCATACTATCTGCCTGATTCAGCTTATCGATCTTCTCACGTTCCTTACGGTCATTTTCGGCATTGGCTTCCGCTTCCGCTTTCATACGATCAATCTCTTCTTTGCTCAATCCGGAAGAGGCTTCAATACGGATAGCCTGCTCTTTACCGGTGGCTTTATCTTTTGCAGAAACTTTCAGGATACCATTGGCATCAATATCAAAAGTTACTTCGATCTGAGGAACGCCACGACGCGCGGGAGCAATCCCTGTCAGGTTGAACTGACCGATGGATTTATTTTGTGAAGCCATAGGACGTTCGCCCTGGAGCACATGAATGGTTACTTCTGTCTGGTTATCGGCTGCCGTTGAGAAAGTTTCGCTCTTCTTGGCAGGGATAGTAGTATTGGCATCAATCAATTTGGTCATTACTCCACCCAGGGTTTCGATACCCATAGAAAGCGGGGTCACATCCAACAAAACTACACCCTTGATCTCATCCGTGAGCACAGCTCCCTGCACGGCTGCTCCAATAGCCACCACTTCATCCGGATTCACACCTTTGGAAGGTGCCTTGCCGAAATAGTCTTCTACTAATTTCTGCACAGCAGGAATACGGGTAGATCCTCCTACGAGCAATACTTCATCAATATCCGCATTAGACAGTCCGGCATCACTCATTGCTTTCTTACAAGGTTCCAGACAAGCCTGGATCAGATGATGGGCCAATGATTCAAATTTCGCACGGGTCAGGGTTTTCACCAGGTGCTTAGGCACTCCGTCTACCGGCATGATGTAAGGCAGATTGATCTCTGTTGTGGTAGAAGAAGAAAGTTCGATCTTTGCTTTTTCAGCAGCCTCTTTCAGACGTTGGAGAGACATAGGATCTTTGGTGAGATCCGCACCTTCATCGTTTTTAAATTCCTGTACCAGCCAGTCGATGATCACCTGATCAAAATCATCTCCTCCCAGGTGAGTATCTCCATTGGTAGAAAGTACCTCAAATACTCCGCCACCAAATTCGAGGATAGAGATATCAAATGTCCCCCCTCCCAGGTCAAAGACCGCGATCTTCATTTCTTTATGAGACTTATCAAGCCCATAGGCAAGAGCCGCGGCTGTTGGTTCATTTACAATGCGTTGCACATTCAGTCCGGCAATCTGCCCGGCTTCTTTTGTTGTCTGACGTTGCGAATCAGAGAAGTAAGCAGGCACAGTGATCACCGCGTCTGTTACTTCTTGTCCCAGATAATCTTCGGCTGTCTTCTTCATTTTCTGAAGGATCATAGCTGAAATTTCCTGAGGAGTATACAAACGACCGTCAATATCTACACGCGGAGTGTTGTTGTCCCCTTTTACCACTTTATAAGGGACACGCTTCACTTCTTCCTGTACCTGATCCCAGGTCTCCCCCATAAAACGCTTGATAGAAAAAATGGTACGCTTCGGGTTGGTGATAGCCTGACGCTTAGCCGGATCACCTACTTTGCGTTCTCCACCATCTACAAAAGCAACCACTGAAGGAGTAGTACGTTTTCCTTCACTGTTGGCAATCACAACAGGTTCATTACCTTCAAATACAGCCACACACGAGTTGGTGGTCCCTAAGTCAATTCCGATTATTTTTCCCATGATTTTTATTTTTATTTCAAATTATATATTCAACACTTAAAGTCTGTTTTTTCTTTTCCATTCTTCTTATTTCTTTAAACATTTTATACGTTCAGGTTCTCCGAAAAGAAGACAAACCTGAAAAAACAAACCTTATGCCAAATTTAAAACGGGAAATAGAGTGTCAGGTTTACTGTCAGAACGGCAGAAAACAAAAAAAATGTCATAATTTATACTTTATTATAAACCTGAGGCTCATAGCAGGCTTATTCTAATTATAAATTATGACCTGTTAAGTCACTGTTAGGATATTAGCGTACTGACCTTTACCGGACGGACTGCGTTGAACATCAGATTGACTACATCGATCCCGGATGGACTGGGTCGGCCATTCGCTCCACGCCTCATTCAGTACAGGTACATTTGGCTGTCTCTTTTACCTTATTTTTTATCTGTTTTTTCTCTTTTTTCAGTTCACATAGTTTTTTGCGATCTCCATAAAAAGAAAACAGACAGTCTGAAAATAAGTCTACATAAAGAAACAAAGACAATCCTGCCAGTTACCCAAAAAAACAGATAGAAGTTTCGGGAAAAACACCCTAAATAGAAATAGTTATTATATTTTGTTTTTTACAATAAAACTACCTAATCCACAGCAAGAGATCCTTATCACGCCTGCCTGATCTGCAGACATATAACCTTTAAGTCCTTTCATTTTTCCATCGGGAAGCGTTACTATTGTCCCGTTTTGCTGTTCAGTACCAAACTCAAAACTCCAATCTGCGAAAGAGATCAGCTCTGAGAAAAAGAATTTCAGATTCTCTATTTCCCATGCGGAACAGCAAACTTTTTCCGGTGAAGACATCACACACAGAGTCAACTGTTCCGACAATCCCTGCAATCGGCTTTGTGAGATATGTACGAAAATGACACGCGGAATGATAACACGTCTTTTATTTACGATCTTCTTCTCCCAACCTACTCTGATAGGGGCTAAGGGAAGAAAATGATCTATCTCTAACTCATTCAATCGTTCACTTATAAAAATCTCGCCATAAGGCTTTGTAAGAAGTATATACCAGTTCGGGACTTCCATCCCCAATGAATTTTCAGTATTCATTCTATTACTTCTTTGCATCCTGGGAAAGTCTTACCGTAGTTGCTATCAAAGCTGTGAGCGTGGTGAGTGAACTTGACATACGTAAAAACTCCAGGGTGTCCATGCCTGCTCTTTTGGGCTCTTTGCTCGGTATAATAATCTCACAACCCGGCTCTATGGTTTTGTGAGAGTTCCATTTGAATTTAGATACATTGCCATTCAGATAGATCACATATACCTTCTTCTTCTTTGCCAGATAACCATATCCACCCGCCTGATCTACATAATGGCGCAGGTTGGCTCCTTTTTCATACAAAACCGTGTTGGGATACATCACAGCACCATTTATCTTTACTGTGTTTATATATTCAGGGATCGTCAGTACATCTCCCGGACGCAGTACCATATCATATTCAGAACCCGGGTTATCCAATGCCTTCTCCAGATCAATCCCCACCATATAACGTTCTCCCTGATCCAGATCCGCAAAAGAAATAGAATCTTTGCCTGCTCCCCTATCTGTCAGACGAATCGCATCTCTCTTCTGTTTTCTCTCTTCTTCATTCATATGACGCAGCAATCTGGCTCCTTTTACATACGCGTCCTTGGTGACACCACCAGCCCGATATACCAGATCACTTAACCGTTCATTTTTCTTGATCAGTGCGTAATTGCCATCAAAAACCACTTCACCGCGTACAGTTACATTGGACTGTTTATAATACTGAGGACTACGCCTTACATATATCATATCAAAGGGTTCCAGGTAAAACTGATTATGATCTCCCCGTAATTCACCATCTTCCAATTCTAAGGAATACATGATCGTCAATTCACTGGGAGCGTCCGTGCTTTTGGGATCTTTTATACGCCGGGCCACATCAATCTTCGCATAGCTGGCAGCTTCCAGAAGTCCACCGGCTTTCACTATAATATCTTCTATAGTCGTATTTTCCGTAAAAGAATAACTCCCGGGACGGGCAACCTGACCATGTACAGACACCACTCCGTCTTCCTGGATTTCATGAATACTGTATATACGCAATACATCATTATTAGATAAGGTCAGATTATCAGACTGACCTGCCATGACCCTATTCAGATCTACAGAGATCAATTCGATAGACAAGTCTTCTCTTTCCCGGAACAGATGCGCCCGGTTCATAAAAACATCCCCCTGCAATCCATCGGCCCGTTCGATCAGATCCTTTATGGTGCGGGTTTCCTCATTGATCTGATAAAGGCCTTTCCGGTAGACCGCCCCTCTGATCTCTGCTTTATTCTCAAAACGATTTAAGATAGCCCCTACTGTGAAAGCATCTCCATCGAACACACGAAACAAATCAAAATCCTGGTTTTCAATAGTGTATATTTGCTTCTCACGTCCGAATTGACGGAATAGCCTGATATTATCCGTATAAGAATCTCCCGCGAAACCACCGGCATATCTGATCAGATCACTCAAGGTCTCCTCTTTTTCATCTCATAGAACATGGGCCTCTTTACTTTACCGGAAATATCTACCAGACATTCATAGGGAGGAACCCAGATAATATCTCCTTCCATCAGACGAATATCGTCACTCGTTTTACCAGCTATGATATATTCATAAACATCCAGATCTGCGATTTTATGCGAACCTCTTATGACCTGTACATTTCGTAGACTTCCAATCTGACTCACTCCCCCGGCATAATACAAAGCATGAAAAACAGAAGAGAAAGCAGATAAAGTATAGGTTCCGGGAACTGCCACCTCTCCCATTACGTTTACCTGTATAGAACGCGAATCTCCCAGAGACAGCTTTATCTCAGATTCCTGTTCCGCAATCCCCGCATGAGTTTTACTGAATACATTCTTTACATATTCATTGGCTTCTGCAATTGTCATACCACTCAGGTAGACCGGCCCGAGCTTATCCACCATAATATTACCTTCCGGTGATATGATTTCACGTATGCTTTTCTGGGAGGCACCCCATATATCAATAATCACTTCATCACCAGGCCCAAGTACATAGTTGAGTGGAGTAGCAATGTTTATATAGGGTTCAAAGGAAAGATTACGTGAGGAAAAGATATTTCTTCCATAAACCATTTTCGCAGCCTGAACAGCACTTCTGGCTGTAGTGGGGTCTTCTATTTCGACACTGATCTCATCTAACGTACCGGCTGTTACCCGTGTTTCAGCGCGGTTCCGACTTTGGCCGTAAACCTGTTTGGGAGTGCCCTGATTAGATTCCAGCCTATTTTTAATCCGATCAATCTGTGAACTGGTTACTCCCCGCCTGGCAAGTTCATAAGTCATCTGCATTTCGGTTTTACCACTTTCGCGGGCACGGATAATATACTGCACAACCTGCTCATCCGACATCTTCTGAGCAGATACATAGGAAGTAAATAAGAAAAGAGTAACAACCAAAGAGAGTATTCTGTACATAGATTCCAAACCTTAACAAAAACAGAGTCAGGAGGTCTTAGCATACTTCAATAAAGTCTGGAACCTTAGGATTGACAGACAAAGAATATCAATCACTTTTTGATAAATAACATTCAATCTGATAAAAGCATACAAACAACTGCTATTCTATTAAAGAAAGCCAAACCGGTTTAATCTGCTTTATATCTCCAGTGCTTTATTTTGTGTGACAGAAGAATATTCTCCCAACTATAATATAGTTTTCAAAATTATTCAAATACTAAATAACCAGTAGTAAACGAAATTCAATACAAACAGGAGGAGCTGTTTTGTTTTTTATATTTTATAAAATCATACAACAACCATCCTATTACAGCCAATAACCCTACCAATACAATTGCAATGATACATAGTAACAATGTCATAAATTTTGCTCATTATAAACGTATTCTTTACATATCCCGGCGCGCTGACCTTGTATGAGATCAGAAGTAAAAGATGAGACAAAGATATAATAATAAACCAAAATAAATCTGACCTAATCTATTAAATATCATTAAATCCCTTCCTCTTCTTTCTCAGAACTTATGATCAGCGGGCAAAATCACTTATATAATATTTTATAAAAAAGACAAGCATCTCAATATCTATCGCGTTGACAACAAATTATTTAAAACGTAATTAGCTCCTGAATTGTTCGCTGGCTCTTTCTTTTTATAGCATAAAAAAAGAGTATCAGCCCACGCATCCGATAAATATATTTTTCAAATGGTTCAGTAACCTGTTGAATCAGAGAAGGGAAACAGAGTTCTATATATTCATTCACTTACAGAAAGACAACTCAACACCACAAATCAACCAGATACACACCTATATATCAGAAGCTTAGATCTATTATACATACTTCAATCAAATGATGTTTCCACAAAAGTTCTCCTGTATTACACTTACTTCCCTATAATCCGGATAGGTACTTTCCGACGATAGTTCCTGTCCTCTGAAAATGGTATCTTCTGCATATAATTCTACATACAACAAGAAAAAAAACATTTATTGATGAAATTAAAATGTATTTTTGCATAGAAATATACAATGCCTATGTGTTTACGTTACCCCAAATTCGCACTGTTTATATGTATAAGTCTGATTGGTTATATATCCTGTAAAAAGGATGATTCCGGTAAGAAAAATTTAACTTCCGGCGAAGGTATCTTAGAAAAAGTTAAATATGCCAACGGATTTTCAATAGAATATCATACATCCTACACTGAAATAATCGTATATAATCCCTGGAAAAAAGGAGAAATATATAAAACTTATTATTTGGTCAAAGAAGAGGACCAGCAAGTACCTCAGGATGGAATACGTATCCGTATACCTATAGAAAGCATGGTGGCTAATTCCTCCACCTACCTTGGATTTCTTGATTTATTAGAAGAAACAGAAAAAGTCACAGGAATATGTAACGCTGATTATATATACAACAGAGATGTGTTGAAAAATATCTACTTAGGCATCACTAAAGACCTGGGAGATTCATACAACCTCGATATAGAACAAATCATCCTATTGAGACCGGATATTGTCATGACTTCAGCATACGAAGGAATAGATGAGAACAGTCGGCGTATGGAACAAATGGGTATCCCGGTAGTATATAATATCGAATGGCAGGAAGCAGATCTGCTGGGACGGGCAGAATGGATTAAATTTATAGGTGCCTTCTTCGACAAGTCCGTTTTATCTGACAGCATTTTCTCAGATATAGAAAAAAGATACACGGAGGTGAAAAATAACCTGACACACTTTCATACGTGCCCGACCATCTTATCCGGTCAGGACTACAGAGGAACCTGGTCTATGCCAGCAGGCAAAAGCTATAGTGCTCAACTATTCCGTGATGCGAACGGATGTTACTATTATGACAATGACTCCATCCATGAAGGAAGTATCCCCAACACCATTGAAGAAGCACTGATCCATTTCAGTGATGCAGATATATGGATAGGAGTCCAGGCTTATTCCTTGAAAGAATTAGCAAATTTAAATCCCCAATATACTCTATTTAAAGCATTCAGGAACAAGAAGGTATTCAGCTACAACAACAGAGTAACCCCAAAAGGGGGAAATGACTATTGGGAAACCGGAATTGCACGTCCCGATCTTCTTTTATGCGATATGATCAAAGTACTTCATCCGGAAGCACTACCGGAATATGAACTGACTTTTACCAGACAATTAACTTCAGACTAAAGGGCAACCGCCTCAAAAATCATCCGGATGAAAAAGAAACTTATTTTCCTTCTTTTAGTAACCTTTCTGTTATTTCTATTGGATTTGTTGCTCGGAAGTGTCATACTACCTCTGGAAGATGTATGGAAAGTACTTACAGGAAATCATCCCAATTCCATTTATAAAGAAATCATTTTAAATTATCGTTTACCCAAAGCCCTGACTGCCATCTTGGCGGGATCGGCTCTCTCCGTTTCCGGAGTCCTGATGCAAACTTTATTTCAGAATCCTCTGGCTGGACCCGATGTATTGGGAATTACTTCAGGTGCAAGTCTGGGGGTGGCCATCTTAACGCTGACAACAGGTATACTTCCCTTGTGGATGACTTCCGGCTGGGGACATATCTTTGCTGCCAGTTTAGGAGCTGTTACAGTCATGCTATTCATTCTTTTTGCTTCTATAAAGATCCGTAATACGGTATCCTTACTGATCGTTGGGATCATGTTTGGTAGTTTTGCCGGAGCATTGGTCAGTATCTTGCAGAGCATCAGCCATCCGGATACCCTCAAGTTGTTTATTACCTGGACCTTCGGAAGTCTTTCCGCTGTAGGGTGGGAACAACTGAGTTCTATGGGAATCGTTATTCTTACCGGTATCATAGGTGCATTCAGCTTGCAAAAAGGAATGAACGCATTATTGTTAGGAAGGAATTACGCTGCAGGATTAGGTATATCCGTAAAACAATTACATCTATTTCTTATTATCTGCACCTCGCTGCTGGCAGGTACCTCTACCGCATTTACCGGACCGATTGCTTTTATAGGCATCACCATGCCCCATCTGGCACGCAACTTCTTTCAGACTTCTGACCACAGGATTGTACTCATAGCTTCCATATTGTGTGGCTCTTCTGTATTGCTTGCCTGTGATATACTGTCACAACTTCCCGGAGCAAAAGGGACATTACCTATCAACGCAGTAACTGCTCTTTTCGGGGCTCCTTTGATTGTATGGATCCTATCCAGAAACCAACACTCCTAACTGCTACCACCAACGACTCCCCTTTATAAACAGATGCCCCCGGATATAAAAGCATCCGGAGGCATCTGTTTGATGAAATATATATTATTTTTCCAATAAAAGCACCAGGTTCCCTTGTGCATCATACAATCCGATACCCTCAGAAAGTTTATCATACACCCGGACGTTTTCCAGAGCTTTCAATATCTTTGATTCCAGTTCCAGTTCAAGACATGCCATCATCGTAATGGCTGACGCGGGAAAGGAAATAGAACGAGGATTACTGGAATTATAAGTGAAAGATCCGTTTATTGTGTTACAACCTGCATTTCCATGGATCTTTTTCTGGTCTGTGTCAAATTCAATAAAAGGTTTTGTTTCCATAGAAGAATTGACTGTCACTCCATCTACCTGCGTGATACGCCATTTTCCATCCAAATCATTCAGTCCACTGTTCATCTCTCTCTTTTCAAGCACTGCAACGGTACGTCCGGAAGCATTCAACAATTCCAGATCACCATTCAGACGTTTTTTATATCCGCTGACCTGGCTTAATGTATTTAACACATTCTGTTCGGTTGTCATGTCCGGACATGCCATTCTGGTAGAAACCAACCGGCTCAGATCAATGGTACCAGGTTTGGCAGTCACATCAAAAGAGCCACTCATCCGGTTACATCCGGAATATCCGTATACTTGCCCTGTTGCGGTATTAAAACCAATATTAGGGACCTCCGCTCCTGTTGTGGGTACCAACGCGGCACCATTCAATTCTACGATGTTCCAATCACCCTCCAGATAAGATAAAGCCGCCATATTTTTTACTGACCCACATGATGAAATGCTTATAATAATTCCTATAAGCAAAACCAGAATAAAGACTTTTTTCATTATTTTAATTGTTTAAGTTAAAATCCAAGGCAAAGATAATAAAATTACAACATATAATTTATATTTTTGTTTTACCAACAGTGAAGTAAAGTTTCCAGAAATTAATAAATACATTCCAGATGAAAAGACAGGTCCTATCTTTACTGGCTCTCTTAAATGCGTTATTTATTTATAGTCAGAATCCTTACATTGTCACTACCACTTCTTCTCCATCCAACCCGGAAAATGAAGAAGAATATTTCACTGAAACCAATTTCCCATTATTAACACTCTGCCAATGGGAGCCGGGAATGAGATTCATGTTCATCCCCGATAGTAAAGACCGTTTTAAACCGTTGCTTACTTCCGCGGAAACAGAAAGAGATATAGACAATCATAAATTCACATACAAGATTCTGGAATTCAAAGGAACCGATGAGGTCAAAAAAGAGACTTACGTAAGTACCAACTATCATACCCGATTCCTTTTCGTTTGTGAAGAACAGGAGTTATATCATGAAGTGAAGAATCAACGCCTGAACGATATATGTACCCATAATCCCAAATATAGTCTGAATGGTCTGGTCTATTTGTCAGACGTTGATAAAGCCCGTGACCTGCTGCCTGGTAAGGTTTTGTATACCCAATCACCTCATGTACGGAAAGATGACTCAAACAGTCATTCCGGCTACCGGGAAGTGTCTTTACCGGTGCATAGCAGAATTACAGTTACCAATGTAGGGGTTGGCAGTAAAGCTTATCCGGTGAAAATCATTTTTGAAGATGATAAAGGCGAATCCTACTACATGGAAGTGGCCCTGTCCAGGACCAACTCCGGTATGGATAGGGATGATTTCACGGCTGATAAAAAGTATAATTATTTTCCCAACGCGTTCACGTTTAACGATCCCAGTGTCAAGGCTTCCGAAGCATTAAAATCAAAGTATAGCGGACTGGCACTTTACCCCAGGGGTTCGCTGGAAGTTTTTCCCAACTCCATCGAAAATAAAGAATCATATACTTTACTTAAATATACTCCCCTCACCATTGAGGATATTGAGCGTGTGCCGGATTCACCTACCAATGCTATTCTTAAATTAAAAGACAGGAATGGAAATACCTATTACAAAAAGGTAGACCTGAAATATGATATTTTTGTAAAGAACAATGATTACATAGAAGATTTGTTCGGATTTGGTGACCTGAGGAAGAAACATCCTTCAGTAACTGAAGAAAACTGGGCATTTATCTCTCTGGGAGAGATCAGACCAGGTATGACCGCGGAAGAGTGCAGGTTGGCATTGGGTAGTCCGATACAGATCCGGCAAAAGAGGGATTCCCGCTTTGAAACCTGGTTCTATCAGGGACAAACCGTAGAATTTGAAAACGGCACGATCTTATGAAGTGAAGGAAAATTGTTTTAAGTATGCGAAAAGTCTTTATTACAGGCGGAGCCAATGGCATAGGACAAGAATTGGTAAAGAAATTCGCCCTGGCAGGAGATAAAGTTGCCTTCTGCGATATAGATGAGACAGCAGCCAGGAAGTTGGAACAAGACAGCCACGCACTCTTTTTTCACATAGATATCCGTAAGAAGAGTGAACTGGAAGATGCCATGCAAACCATTTTCGGACTTTGGGGCGATATAGATATTCTGATCAATAATGCCGGTATCAGTGCATTCACCCCCATTACTGAGAGTGAAGTGGAAGAATTCGACAACATCCTTTTCACCAACCTGCGCCCCGTATTCATCACATCCCGATACCTGGCTCTTCATCGCCAGGAACAGTCTCCCCGCAACACCTATGGACGTATTATTAACATTTCTTCCACACGTTACCTGATGAGCGAACCGCACAGCGAAGGCTACGCGGCCTCCAAAGGAGGAATATATTCCCTTACACACGCTCTGGCATTGTCTCTGAGTCCCCTGCATATAACGGTTAACTCGATCAGTCCGGGATGGATCGAGAACAACCATTACGATCGGCTTACCCCTCAGGATCATCTGCAACACCCTTCCGGAAGAGTAGGCCGGCCAGAGGACATAGCCAACCTGTGTCTGTTCCTGGCTAAAGAGGAAAATGACTTTATCAACGGAGAAAATATCGTGGTTGACGGGGGGTATGACTAAAAAAATGATTTATACGGAATGATACGGCAAATCTCAAAAAAAGTAGTATCTTTGTTTGTTCATTTAAAGGTCTATTTTTTTAATTTAAAACCTCAATTCATCACTTAAAAATGGGTAGAGTCCTGATTATTGGTGCAGGCGGTGTAGGCACTGTCGTTGCACATAAAGTGGCACAAAACAGTGATATTTTTACAGATATTATGATAGCCAGCCGCACCCGGTCAAAGTGCGATGACATAGTAAAAGCCATTGGTAATCCTGCGATACAGACCGCTCAGGTAGATGCGGATCATGTAGAAGAGTTGGTAGCTCTTTTTAACACCTTTAAACCGGAGATCGTTATCAACGTAGCACTGCCGTATCAGGACCTGACTATCATGGAAGCCTGCCTGCAGGCTGGGGTAAATTATCTGGATACAGCCAATTACGAACCTCTGGATGAAGCTCATTTTGAATACAGCTGGCAATGGGCGTATCACGAGCGTTTTAAAGAAGCGGGATTAACTGCTATCCTGGGATGCGGCTTCGACCCGGGTGTAAGTGGTATATTCACAGCCTATGCTGCTAAACATTATTTTGATGAGATACACTATTTAGATATTGTAGATTGCAACGCGGGAGATCACCATAAAGCATTCGCTACAAATTTCAATCCGGAGATCAATATCCGCGAGATCACCCAGAAAGGGCGTTATTATGAAAACGGGAAATGGGTAGAAACAGGTTCTCTGGAAATTCATCAACCGATCACTTACCCGAATATTGGTCCTAAGGAGTCTTATCTTCTCTATCACGAAGAGCTTGAATCCTTAGTAAAGAACTATCCGACTATCAAACGGGCACGCTTCTGGATGACTTTCGGGCAGGAATACCTGACTCATTTGCGTGTGATACAAAATATAGGGATGGCTCGTATCGATGAGATAGACTATAACGGACAGAAAATCGTACCGATCCAGTTCCTGAAAGCTGTATTGCCCAACCCACAGGATCTGGGTGAGAACTATACGGGCGAAACTTCTATCGGATGCCGCATCCGTGGGATGAAAGACGGCAAAGAACATACCTATTATGTGTATAACAATTGCAGTCATGAAGCCGCCTATAAGGAAACAGGAATGCAGGGCGTCAGCTATACGACCGGTGTACCGGCCATGATAGGTGCAATGATGTATTTCAAAGGGTTGTGGAAACGCCCGGGAGTGAACAATGTGGAAGAGTTCGATCCCGATCCGTTTATGGAGCAATTGAATAAACAAGGGCTGCCCTGGCATGAAGAATTTGACAAAGACCTGGAAGTATGATACAGGTAGGAGATAAAGCACCTGAAATACTCGGCAAAAACCAGAATGGAGAGGAAATCCGTCTGAGCAGTTATAAAGGCCGAAAACTGGTATTGTATTTTTATCCGAAGGACAGTACCTCCGGATGTACGGCACAAGCCTGCAACCTGCGTGATAACTATTCCGAACTGCGCAAACAGGGATATGAGGTCGTCGGGGTAAGTATAGACAGTGAGCACTCCCACCGGAAGTTTATAGAAAAGAATGAGTTGCCTTTCCCGCTGATCGCTGATACGGAGAAAAAGCTGGTAGAGGATTTCGGAGTATGGGCAGAAAAAAATTATATGGCCGCTCTTACATGGGTACACTCCGTACGACTTTCATCATCAATGAAGAAGGTATGGTAGAGCGGATCATTTCACCTAAAGAAGTAAAAACAAAAGATCATACTACGCAAATAATTAACCCGTAGTCTCGATTGTATAAAAGCTTCTGTTTCTCTTCTACAGCAGAGCATTTTTAGAATGGTAAGACTGCAAAACAACTATTTTTATGGCAAAGAAAAATGAACTAAATTTTGAAACAGAAAATAAATTGGATACGAACGAAAAATTAAAGGCTTTACAAGCCGCTATGGATAAGATAGAGAAAAATTTTGGTAAAGGCTCTATCATGAAAATGGGGGACGATAGTGTTGAACAGGTAGAAGTGATCCCAACCGGATCCATTGCGCTGAACAACGCATTGGGAGTAGGGGGTTATCCACGTGGCAGGATCATCGAAATATACGGTCCGGAATCTTCCGGGAAAACCACGCTGGCTATTCATGCCATCGCAGAGGCCCAGAAAGCGGGTGGTATCGCTGCTTTTATCGATGCCGAACACGCTTTTGATCGCTTTTATGCTGCCAAATTAGGAGTAAATATTGATGATCTCTGGATCTCACAACCAGATAACGGAGAGCAAGCTCTGGAAATCGCGGAACAGTTGATCCGCTCTTCAGCCATTGATATCATTGTGATCGACTCGGTAGCTGCCCTGACTCCCAAAGCGGAGATCGAAGGAGACATGGGAGACAACAAAGTGGGTTTGCAGGCACGCCTGATGTCACAAGCTCTGCGTAAACTGACTGCGGCGGTTAACAAGACTAATACAACGTGTATATTTATTAACCAGTTGCGTGAGAAGATCGGTGTTATGTTCGGAAATCCGGAAACAACTACCGGGGGGAACGCACTGAAATTCTACGCATCTGTACGTCTGGATATCCGCCGCGCCCAACAGTTGAAAGAAGGAGAAGAGGTAATCGGTAACCAGACCCGTGTGAAGGTGGTAAAAAACAAAGTGGCACCTCCTTTCCGGAAAGTAGAATTCGACATTATGTTCGGAGAAGGTATTTCACGTTCAGGTGAGATCCTGGACCTGGGGGCAGACTTGGGGATTATCAAAAAAAGTGGTTCCTGGTACAGTTATAATGACACTAAACTGGCACAAGGCCGCGATGCCTCCAAGCAATGTATCGCAGATAATCCGGAACTCGCAGAAGAGCTGGAAGCTTTGATCGCAGAAGCACTGAAAGAGAAAAAATAAGAATCTTTTCTCAGATATATGAAAGAGTGGAAAGTAGTTTTCACTCTTTTTTATACATTCGTGTAACAAACATTCTTCTCCATACGTCTAAAAGATAAAATGAAGACATTAATACGCTGAATGGACACCGAGATTTTTAAAAGGAAATTTCTACCCTACCACAAAAACTATACTACATTGCCTACCGCTTGTTGGAAAACGAAGCGGATGCACAGGATATAGTACAGGAGGCTTACCTGAAAATGTGGAATAAGCGGGAAGGACTGACTATGATCAGTAATCCGGAAGCGTTCAGTGTTACATTAGTTAAGAATATGTGTTTTGATCTTCTACGTTCCGGGAAATATCTGTTGCAAAAACAATGCGTGGAACTGGCAGCCATACAAGAGCAATCACAAAGCGATCGATCCGAAGAAAAAGAACAGGCACATAGGATCCGGCAAATCATCGCGACTCTACCTGAACCGCAGCAACAGATCATTACATTAAGGGATATCCGGGAATGTAGTTACGAAGAGATCGAAAAGATCACAGGACTTTCTGCTGTAAATATCCGGGTGATTTTGTCGAGAGCCAGAAAAAAGATTCGTGAACAATTCAACAAAAAGAAGCTATCATGAATAACGAGGAGTTGAAAAAATTATTGGATGACTTTTATGAAGGAGTGACCACTGAAGAAGAGGAGATAACATTAAGAGACTATTTCCTGACTGAAGAGGTACCGGAAGAGTTCGTTACAGACAGATCTTTCTTCACTACACTCTATACAGCCCAAGAACCGGAATGTCCAGTCGAACTGGAAATAAACCTGAAGGAAATAATCAATAAAAAAGCAGAAGAAGAGAGAGTCTTTTTCCATCGCCATCGCACCCGTCAGCGGTGGCAATGGTCGGGAGGAATCGCAGCAACCCTGCTATTGTTAGTCGTACTGGGATACACCTTAGCTACTTTCCGGCAGACCGCTCCCAAAGATACCTTCACAGATCCCCAGGAAGCATATCTGGCGCTCCAGGCTACTTTAACGGAGGTTTCCAATGAGCTCAATTCCGGCCTTAAGCAATGGAACGAGACTAAAAAAGAGATCATACATATCAATCAGGAGATCATACAGGAAATCAAACCATAAAACATATGAAAGCAATCAAACTCGCTCTGACATGTATCGGATGCCTTTTCATTTCTATGGGAATGAAAGGCCAAAGCAATATTTTCGATAAATACAGTGATATGCAAAATGTATCTTCGGTATTTATCTCAAAAGCGATGATAGAAATGCAGCCTAAACTCTATACCAATGATGTATATATCGGCAAAGTGGCCGGAAAGCTGGATGGAGTGTATGTGATCTCTACCCTGGACAATAAGATCAAACAGAACCTGCGTAAAGATATAGATGATCTGATCAAAAAAGGCAAATACGAATTGTTGATGAAGCAGAAAGGGATAACTTCCAGTTCGGCTTTCTACATCAGAAAGAAAGGGGATAGAATACAGGAACTTGTGATGATCTCTGACGGAGCTGCCAAATTAAACTTCACACAACTTGTTGGAGATCTGACCCTGGAAGATATACAAAATATCACCAAACGTCAGATGGCATCTATAAATCTTCCTCAACATTGGGAAACCTACCAGGATATAGCCCTGGCGGGACTGGAAAAAGGATTAAAAAGCCTGGAAGGGCTTAAAGATATGAAGATTGATTTTGACTTTGAATCGTTGAAAGGTCTCGGAGACTTTAAAGAACTGGAATCATTTAAAGATCTGGACATATATATAGATGTAGAAAAGATAAAAAAGAAATAGAACAGGCTATTTCTTCCATGAAAAAAGAGAAGAAAAAACTATCTTACCATCAGTTATAAGTCTATTTCATACAAAAGCCGGATTAACCTCCGGCTTTTGTATGAAAATAAGGATCAGATGACCTATAATTCTTCGCCCCGGATCCCCAATGCCTGCATCAGGGGATAGGCCAGAGTTTCCGAACATACATTTCCTTTATCACTTCTCTCGCTCATCACAAAATTCACGAATTGTTTACCGGATTTACCGGCAGCATTCGAATACAGTTCTTCTTCATAAACCTCTTCAAAACCTATAAGTACCAATTTTCTGACAGAAGTTGCCTCCGACAGGATCCGTAACATATCTTCATAGAGGTCTTCCCTGCTTACCATATCTTCAGGAGAAACAGTAGCAAACCTGAATTCGCCTAACTGATCAGAAAAACCGACTCCATCCAGTTCATCCCGTAATCCTGAAGGCATACAATCCCGCAAGTGATCATTTTCCTTATCATATATCCAGATCACCTGAACCTGCTGGTCAGGCCGGTTTTCTTCCAGACCGGCATCCAGCGCAAACAAGATCATCAGTTCCGCAACATCTACCTTTTTCAAAGAGCGTCCTAAAACTTTCTCAAAATATCCTTTCAGATCAGATATCACAAAATTAAGATAAGCGGCATCTATCAGAAAAACATTCTCCGGAAATTCTATTTGTGTATGCATACAATAATTTAAAGTGAAGCGACAAAGATACGATATTTATCCATGTCTCAATCAGCAGCGTGTAAAAACCATCCTGCTGAGCCTCATTCCTTACTATATTTCTGGCAGTATAATTTGTCCATCACTATACGAACAAGGTGTATAAACTGTCTTATTGTCTTACTTCTCCCGGAAATACTGTTTTTTTGTCATTTTTAGTAAACTGGCAGATCTTTTGTATTTTATCAGGTGTTATAATGTACTGATTCAAAGAAAAAAACGGATATGAACTTCAATAATTTTACAATCAAATCACAAGAAGCTGTACAGGAGGCCATAAATCTGGCACAAAGTCGCAGCCAACAAGCGATAGAAACTTCACATCTGCTCTATGGAGTAATGAAAGTAGGAGAAAATGTGATCAACTTTATTTTCCAGAAACTGGGAATGAACACTCAACAGATTTCCCAGATCCTCGACAGACAGATAGATTCGCTTCCCAAAGTATCCGGAGGCGAACCCTATCTCAGTCGGGAAACCAATGAGGTATTGCAAAAAGCAACTCATTTTTCGAAAGAGATGGGAGATGAATTCGTTTCTCTGGAACATCTGTTACTGGCTTTGCTTACTGTAAAAAGTACAACTGCTACCCTACTGAAAGACGCGGGGATGTCCGAAAAAGAACTGCGCGTTGCCATCAACGAACTGCGCAAAGGTGAAAAGGTCACGTCACAATCCAGCGAAGAGACTTATCAATCCCTGGAAAAATATGCGATCAACTTAAATGAAGCAGCCCGGAGTGGCAAGCTGGACCCGGTGATCGGTCGCGACGATGAAATACGCCGCGTGTTGCAGATCCTGAGCCGACGCACAAAAAACAATCCGATCCTGATCGGAGAACCCGGAACCGGGAAAACCGCGATCGTAGAGGGCCTTGCCCACCGTATACTTCGCGGAGATGTACCGGAGAATCTGAAAAACAAACAGGTCTATTCACTGGACATGGGGGCACTGGTAGCAGGTGCCAAATACAAAGGAGAATTTGAAGAGCGTCTCAAAGCGGTAATTAACGAAGTGATCAAATCAGACGGGAACATCATCCTGTTCATTGATGAGATCCATACATTGGTAGGAGCTGGCAAAGGAGAAGGAGCGATGGATGCCGCCAATATCCTTAAACCGGCACTGGCCCGGGGTGAATTACGCTCGATCGGCGCTACTACGTTAGATGAATATCAGAAATATTTTGAAAAAGACAAAGCCCTGGAACGACGCTTCCAGATCGTTCCTGTCAACGAACCAGATATCCTGAGCACAATCTCTATCCTGCGCGGACTGAAAGAACGGTATGAGAACCACCACCACGTAAGGATCAAAGACGATGCTATTATCGCGGCGGTGGAGCTGAGCAACCGCTATATTACAGAGCGTTTCTTACCGGATAAGGCTATTGACCTGATGGATGAGGCCGCGTCTAAACTGCGTATGGAAGTAGATTCCGTACCACAAGCCTTAGATGAGATCAGCCGCAAGATCAAACAACTGGAAATTGAACGGGAAGCTATCAAAAGGGAAAAAGATCAGGCAAAATTAGAGTTTCTGAACAAAGAACTTGCAGAACTGAAAGAGCAGGAAAATTCGTATAAAGCGAAATGGCAGAACGAAAAAAAACTGGTAGACATCATCCAGCAGAACAAGGTGGAGATTGAGAACCTGAAATTTGAAGCCGACAAGGCAGAGCGTGAAGGTGACTATGGCAGAGTAGCAGAGATCCGTTACGGTAAGCTGCAGGAACTCCAGAAAGAGATAGATCAGACTCAGGAGAAATTGTACGCGATGCAGGGAGATAGTGCTATGATCAAAGAAGAGGTGGATTCGGAAGATATAGCCGATGTGGTATCCCGCTGGACCGGAATTCCCGTAAGTAAGATGCTGCAAAGTGAAAAAGAAAAACTGCTGCATCTGGAAGAGGAACTTCACAAGCGGGTAATCGGGCAGGATGAAGCAATCCGGGCCGTATCTGACGCAGTGCGTCGCAGCCGTGCCGGACTACAGGACCCGAAACGCCCGATCGGATCTTTCATCTTTCTCGGTACAACGGGGGTTGGTAAAACCGAGTTGGCTAAAGCCCTGGCAGAATTCCTGTTTGATGACGAATCTATGATGACCCGGATCGATATGAGTGAATATCAGGAGAAACATAGCGTTTCTCGTCTGGTCGGTGCTCCTCCGGGATATGTCGGATATGATGAAGGAGGGCAATTGACCGAGGCTATCCGTCGCAAACCTTATTCAGTAGTACTCTTCGATGAGATAGAAAAAGCTCATCCGGATGTATTCAACATTTTGTTGCAGGTTCTTGATGACGGCAGACTGACAGATAATAAAGGTCGCTTAGTGAACTTCAAGAATACCATCATCATTATGACATCTAACCTGGGAAGCGCTTATATCCAGGGACAGATGGAGAAGATCAACGATACCAACAAAGAGAGAATCATTGAAGAGACCAGAAATGAAGTGATGAATATGCTTCGTAAAACCATCCGCCCCGAATTCCTCAACCGTATTGATGAGACAATCATGTTCCTCCCACTGACCGAACAGGAGATCGAACAGATCGTTCTTTTACAGATCAAAGGTGTCCGGCAGATGTTACAGAACAATGGTGTAGAACTTCACCTTTCAGAGAAAGCAATCCATTTCCTCTCACAGGCAGGATATGATCCGGAATTCGGTGCCCGGCCTGTGAAAAGAGCCATACAACGTTATTTGCTGAATGATTTATCTAAAAAATTACTCAGCCAGGAAATAGATCGTAACAAACCGATACAGGTAGAAGCGAATGAATATGGACTTACGTTTGAAAATGAATAAAATTAATATCGGAAATAAATAAAATAATCAGAAGAGGACCCTCAGAGGTCCTCTTTATTTTTTATCATCAAATTCATTTATATATAGAAAAACGAATCATTCACTTGTGCCATTACAGATATTCTATGGTTTATAACATACAGTTCCAACCCCTGTCATAAAAACCATTTGTATGAGAAAAGAAGAATTATCTCAGATGTAAAACAAGGATAGATTAATAATAAATTTGTCTGACTGCATAACCGGATTGGGGATTATTTATTACTAATATATACATTCCAGGGGCAGACAAGTAGCATGAAAATGGCTCTTCCGTAACATATTCCGTATGTGCCTGCAAAGCCCCTTTAGAGTCATATAGATATACCATAGAATAACATTCTACATTATCTATACAAAGTTCACCTGTATTCTGATCCAACACAAGCCGAACATTTTCATTAGTTTTGATCTGCTTATTCATGTTTGCCAGCGCTTAATTATATGGACACACAAAAGTGTGGGAATGTTGTCATTATTGTACCTAAGGCCCTGGACTGCCACTATTCAAATAATATACAACAACCCACACTTCATTTGCCATATAATTGTATCGCATTGAAAGCATGAGTATACATTGCCTATTATTCCCGAATAGTGAAATTGTCCAGATCTCAGGTACGGAATAGTAGAAAAACGCATAATCTACTTATAAACATTTCTATCTCTTTAGCATCAACTCTTTAATGCCCATTATGGAGACAAAGATAGCCAAAAGGCCTAAAACTCCAAAAAAAAGTCAATTATTATTCTAAAAGCATTACAAAATAATTTCTTACAAATTTAGAATAACAACAATACCTGGTAATACAAAAGGCCCTGCTAAATTTGGCAGAACCTTTTGTATTTCTTCCACGGAAAAAGAATAAAATAATACTATTCTTCCGTTGTTAATTCTTCTTTTTCTTCAAATTCGGTAATTCCATTGTTAATCAACAAATTGTACCAAGTAAGCAATTTTTTAATATCACTTACATACACTCTCTCCTCATCATATTCCGGCAACACCTCTTTCATGTAATCACGCAACTGATCAGTAGAAGCCTTTTTTGTATCCATTTCTATTGCAGCACCATTTTCTTTATCACGGATAGCGATCAATACCTGACGCAAAGGAACTTCATCTTCCTGGGTGTAAATAGCGATGTCACCTAACGAGATGATCTTTTCACTTCCATAAGCCGGAAAACGTTTTTTATCTGCTACCGATTCAACAATCAACATATTTTTACCACGGGAAATTAATTTATATAATCCCGGTTTCCCGGAGATCGACAGGATAGTCTTTAACATAAGTACATTAATTTTTATTTCTAAGTTTGTGCAGCAAATGTAATATTCATAGTCGAAATCTACAACTGAACTCTTATGAAAAAGAAAGATTTTAAACAATTATTAGTACTCCCCTATTCCCGAAAACAACTGCAGCATATTCTCTACCTGAACTATAAGCGATTTTTCTTCATCGTTCATCAGGATGATATCTGCGATTTTCTTTTTTTGTTCATCATCCATCTGGCTATGGATACGCTGCCTAACCTGATCTTCTGTTGAACCATCACGCTTCATCACACGCTTCAGACGAAGTGAAAAGGGTGTATATACATCTACGACCTTATCCACCTCCCTGACAAAGCCGGATTCAATAAGGATAGCAGATTCCATAGCTATAAAAAAACACTTCCTACGGGCCTCCGCCCAACGACGAAAATCGGTCCGGACTACAGGATGAACCAAATGATTGATCATTGCCGCATGTTGCGGACTACTGAACAGAAAAGAAGACAACAGAGGTTTATTGAGGTATCCTTCTTTATATACATCCTCTCCTAACAGTGAAATCAATCCCTTACGGATCTCCGGATCAGTCAACATCAATTCTTTAGCAGCTGTATCCGAATCATACACCGGAATACCTCTCATCTCCAACAATCGACAGACAACACTCTTACCACTGCCGATGCCACCAGTAACACCTATTCTAATCATTATCGGGAAGTTCTTCGATCAGGAAATCGACCTTCTGGGGATAGACGCGTACATGACTGACCTCTTTGGGTACAGATCTCAATTTCACTGTATATTTTTCATCACCCAGACGGAGAAGTTCATCATAGGAAACACTGATCACAAAATCAGAAGCAGAGACTTTGTTATAATTACTCAATCCAACCTGGAAAGTGATCTGTACCCTTGAAGGGAAAGTTCTGAGAACCTTATCTCTTGGAAAGTTCACTCCAAATAAAGGAACCTCCACCGTTTTCTCGGCATACATATCTACCGACAGACGTATATCCACGATGTCAGGAATAAATTTAGCTCCCCGTACTTCCTTCAAACGCACCTGTTTAGAGACAGAATCTGTCAGGTTGTATAAATCCATTTCTTCAGTGTAAGCAATTGAAATAGTCTGAAGCAACTCTTCCGGTGCGTAAACCAATACTGAATCGGGAGAATAGATCGTATCAGTGATATAATATTGCGGATTGGCGACCACCCCTCCAGAAACCCGTACCGGGATCTTACGGGCTACACCAGTCGAATAAATATATTCAAGAGTATCCGGTTTTACCGAAAGCAATTGTGTGGAGGCATTCAGCTGGCTCATTATAGTACGCTGAAAATCAGAAGTATATATCTTCACACTGTTATTTCCGGTATAGTCTGAAAACTCCAGGTTTATCGGGAAAAATGTTTTTCCGATCAGATAGTTGAGCAAGACCGTACCTTTGTCTTTCACTTTGATGGTCACTTCAGAGGCAGGTTCGGTTGTAAGTACCACATTATTAGGTACTCCGCGTAACCGTACCGGAACAGTAAACTCTGTTTCATAATCATCGTTTAACGTCTGCAAAAGCCAGAACCCACTGGCAACCAGGAAGAAAAACAAAAAAATTAAGAACTGCCTGCTGTCATTACTCAACAGGAAGTTCTTAATTTTACGTACAATTCTATTGTATATTCTTTGTATGTTCGGAACTCTGGACATTATATCATCCTATACATTTCCTTATTTACCGGCAGCAGGATTTGCATTATTACCCGCACCGTATACAAAGTTCTTATCGATTTTTATCTGTACATTCGGTGCGATCTCCAGGACTATATCGTTATCATTGATCTGTTTGATCTTTCCATGAATTCCTCCCGCAGTAATCACTTGCTGATTCACTTCCAAAGATTTACGAAAATTAGTCAACTCTTTTTGCTTCTTATTCTGAGGACGGATAATAAAGAAGTACATGATAGCGAACATAGCAACCAACATGATCCAAAAAGGAATTCCACTTCCACCTGCTGCTGGTGCCGCTTGCATTAAAACAGTTAATACATTCATATATGTTATATTTTAAAAGGTTACAACTTCCGGTTTCCGAAAATTTATTTTTTAGTAAGTTTTCCCTCTTTCTTCAACAAGTGTACAATATCGTCCAGTGTTCCGTTAATGAATCCTCCACTCTTGGAAGTACTATACAACTTTGCTATCTCTACATACTCATTCAACGTAACGCTTACAGGAATGTTCGGAAAACTAAGTATTTCAGCCAGTGCGCATTGCATGATAATCACATCCATAAATGCAACACGGTCCAGGTCCCAGTTCTTGATATTCTCACCGATCAGATGGCGATAGTAATCTGCGTTCAATATAGTACGACGGAAAAGTCTGCGAGCAAATTCCTGATCTTCATCATCTTTAAACTCTGGCAAAAGAGGTTGATCGGAACCGTTCTTTTCCTCAAATCGTTTGATCGTTTTCAATACAAACGTATCTACGATCTCTTTATCGTCGTTCCAATACAGGCTCTGATCTTCCAGAACTGTATCCAAAGACTCGTTATTAAAGATAATACCCTTATATAACTTCCGCCATAACTCCCGGTCCTCTTCGTAAGAAGACCCAGAAGAGGCCATATATTCTTTATAAATATCTGATCCCGTTATTTTATCATAGAGTTCTTTAACAAAATCCTGGTCATTGGCCCAGCTTCTTTTCTGATTATTGATAAACTCTGTCAACTGTTTATTAACATCCAGTTGAGCTATAAAACGATTGTTTACAAATTTCAGATTGGGATTTAATTCTTCTTTGGTCGGAGACAGCTTTGCCTTAGCCGTTTCAATTCGTTTGTTTGCGTAGTCCGTCACCGCTATCATTAATAGAAGCAGGTAATTGTAAAGGTCATAAGCCTTGGAGAGGCTAAAGAACAACTCTTTCTCCGCCGAGTCTAAGTTTTTGCTTCCGTTCTGATAGTATGCATACACAATTTGTATGATTTTAAGACGAATAAGAACTCTGTTGATCATAAATAACTTTTAATGTACTGTTAAATTTGAATTGCAAAAATAGCGATTTTTAATGAGTTAACGCAAACAAACCCTATTTTTTGTGCTCTCTTATATTCTATTGAAGATTTGCTTTGACAGTTTAAAAAAATATCCAATTTTGGGGCCAGTTACCAACAACATATCTGGAATATGGAAGAACAGAAAAAGAAAAATCCAACTGATATTCATGACAAAGAGATCGTTTTCTCCAAAGCTATCAAAGCAGGAAAACGTATTTATTATCTGGATGTTAAGAAAAACAGAAAAGATGAAATGTTTTTAGCGATCACCGAAAGTAAAAAAATAATATACGGTGAAGGGGAAGATGTACATGTCAGTTTTGAGAAACACAAGATATTCCTGTACAAAGAAGATTTTGATAAATTCATGACTGGACTTACTCAGGCAGTAGACTATATTCAGAGCCACCAGGGAGTTATTGCCGGAACAAAGGAAGAAGAATGTATACCTGAAGTGCAGGAGACATCGCAGCAGAAAAACGAAAATGACCTGGGAAGCGAGATCAAAATCGATATCGAGTTCTGATAATTCTTGTCTCTGCTGTTTGATAACTCAAAAAAAAGTGTAATTTTGCACCGCTTTTTATAACATCGTGTGATTTTACCACATCGTGTGATGGTGAATTAAGCGACATGATCTTAATTTAGAGTAACACAAAAAAATTAAAATGAAAACAATTGAAGTAAAAGGAACTGCGAGAACCATCGCAGAACGCTCTTCAGAGCAGTCAAAAACATTGAAACAACTCCGTAAAAACGGACAGGTACCTTGTGTACTTTATGGAGCAGGTGAAAATGTACACTTTACTGTAACCGCGGATGGTCTGCGCAACCTGGTATACACGCCCAATGTGTATATCGTAGATCTGGACATCGATGGTAAGAGTGTAAAAGCTGTGATGAAAGACATTCAGTTTCATCCGGTAAAAGATAACATCCTGCACGTAGACTTCTATCAGATCACAGAAGGCAAGCCTATCGTGATCGAAGTACCTGTACAGCTTGAAGGTCTTGCCGAAGGTGTAAGAGCAGGGGGTAAAATGGTATTGCAGACACGTAAACTGAAAGTAAAAGCAGACTACAAAGTGATTCCTGACAGATTGGTAGTAAATGTAACTAATCTGGGACTGGGCAAAACGATCCAGGTGGGTGAACTCAGCTACGAAGGTCTGGAACTGCTGAACGCCAAAGACGCTGTTGTATGTGCCGTGAAACTGACACGTGCCGCAAGAGGTCTGGCCGCAGCTGCCAACGCTAACAAATAAGGTAGGTAGAGATCAAAAACAGTTGAATGAAATATTTGATTGTAGGGTTGGGAAACATGGGTCCTGATTACCATGAGACTCGCCACAACATAGGATTTATGGTATTGGACGCCCTTGCAAAGGCGTCCAATACTGTTTTTACCGACGGACGTTACGGGTTCACAGCCCACCTTTCGCTCAAAGGCAGGAAAATGGTTTTACTGAAACCTTCCACTTTCATGAATCTGAGCGGTAATGCTGTCCGGTACTGGATGCAGAAAGAGAACATTCCTTTGGAAAATGTACTGATCGTTGTCGATGACATCGCTCTTCCTTTTGGTACATTGCGGTTGAAACCCAAAGGAAGTGATGCCGGCCACAACGGTCTGAGACATATTGTCCAGAAATTGGGTACACAGAACTATGCAAGGTTACGATTTGGCATCGGTGATAATTTCATCCGTGGCTTCCAGGTAGATTATGTACTCAGTCCCTTCAACAAAAAGGAATGGGAAACGATGGACGAACGGCTACAAACAGCCGGAGAGATCATCAAAAGTTTCTGTCTGGCAGGTATGGCACTGACCATGAACCAATACAACAAGAGACAGTAAGCCACAGAGGGGTCATAGAAATACCTTCTGTTATGGTTTCGGAGAAACAAAGGATTCAGAAAGGAGATATTTATGGCAGAAGCAAGAATCGACAAATGGCTATGGGCCGTACGTATATTTAAAACACGTACTATTGCCGCGGAAGCCTGTAAGAAAGGGAGAGTTACTCTCCATAACACTCAGGTCAAAGCATCCCGTATGATAAAACCGGGCGATGTGATACAGGTCAAAAAACCTCCCATCACCTACTCCTTCAAAGTGCTACAGGCCATTGAAAAACGGGTAGGAGCCAGACTCGTACCGGAAATGATGGAAAATGTTACCACTCCGGAGCAGTACGAACTACTTGAGCTCACTAAGATCAGCGGTTTTGTAGATCGTGCACGAGGCGCCGGCCGCCCCACCAAAAAAGACCGCCGGGATATCGATGAATTCGCCACTCCGGAATTTATGGATAATATGGAATTTGACTTCGATGAATAATGACTACGTCAAATGGCTTGTTCTCCCGGAAGAAAGTAAGCTCTTTATACATGTGCCTTTTCAGAGGAAATAAAAGTAATACGGTAGATAGGCGTGGGACGTATCAGATATTTCCATAAGATCAAAGTCACCACCGGAATGACACCCAATGATTTTATGACCAACATCAAGCTCAAACGGGTTTGTCGCGTGCTAAAGGATGAGCCTCTCTGTTTACCAGCGAACCGATGCGCCGTCTGGGCCTCAGTTCGATCAGCTATTTCATCAAAAAACTCAAAGAGTTTTCCGGCACCACCCCCAAACTATACTGGCACAGAGCCTGAGCAACCAGGTTTTCGCAGGAGGCAGAAAAAATTTCCCCGGCTGTGCTAATGCCCGCTTGACCGGGGAATAGTCTGATAAAAGCCGCTTTGGACTATCAAACGGGTAATTTACCATCTCTGGTGTTATCGAAGAACGATCAGATGTGTTCCGGTTACCTTATTATTTGCTCGTTTATTACTCAGAGATTGGCTTTCACCGCGTCGATCAATTCCTGATATTCCACATCGGTCAGATATACTTCTCCCGGATTCATGCGGAATGTACCCCCATAGTCAGGACCATCCACGTATTTGGGAGCCAGGTGAAAATGCAGGTGAGAAAGTTTGTCCGAATAGGCCCCGTAGTTGATCTTTTCCGGTTGGAACGCTTTGTCCATCGCGCGGGTCACACGAGCCACATCTGCCATAAACGCGTTACGTTCCTCATCGGAAAGTTCATTCAGATCATTCGCATGACCATTATAAGCCACTAAGCAACGTCCCCGATAGGTCTGTTCTTTAAACAGGAACGCGCGTGATACACTCAGCGGAGCTATTTCTATCATCAGGTTGTGCAAGGTCTCATTATTCTGGCAATAGAGACAGTCTTTTGGATCGCTTTTCATGATATATTTCCGTTTTTAAATTTTGATGTCTACAAATATAAGGCATATCCGCCTATCATGATGTAGACATTTCGTTCTTTTACCTGTCAATTTTGATTCACTCCTCCCCCGCTGACAGCTTTGTACAGGGAATTGTAGAAAAACAGACATTGTCTGGTCCGATAAAAAACTCCGGTAGCGTTGGCTACCGGAGAAGGGTACAATAATAAGTTAAGTCATAAACCAGATGTTTTATTATAGAAAAAATTTATCCGTATCTATCGTTTACAGACAGCCGGAGAGCTACCACTACGGTAGGTCGTCGACAGATATACCTCATACATCTGTTTGCGTCAAAAAAGTGAACACGCCCTCACAGCGTATATATTCTACTATTAATAATAATTTTATTAAATTACTTCTTAGTGGACTAAATAATAATACCATTGTAAAGCACAATAGTATTAGAAGAAAACTTCATTTTCATGGGTCATTTAATACCTAAAGGAGGTTATAAAAAAAGAGCATTGGTACAAAACAGAAAGTAACGGAAATAAGATCAGGAATCAAATTTCAACTTATCAGCAATTTACGAATCTACATAAAATAAAACCCTCCCGAACCACACTTTCACCGGTCTGGGAGGGTTTATTTAAAATATCCTAATATATTCGGGGATCATGCTTTACGAAAAGGTGGCTTCACTACCACCGCCCGCAGGCGACGTTCTCTTACGTCCAGAGCAATCTCCGTGCCCGGAACAGCAAATTCAGGCTTCATATATCCCAGGCCGATCCCAATTTTACGGGTCGGAGAAAGTGTACCGGAAGTAACTACTCCTATAGGTTCTCCGTCGGGAGTTGTGAGTACATATCCCGCGCGGGGTATGCCCTTATCCAGCAACTCGAACCCAGCCAGTTTGCGCGTAAGCCCTTCGACTTTCTGTTTTTCCAGCAACTGGCGTCCGAGAAACTCTTTTCCGTTGACAAATTTGGTGATCCAGCCCAATCCGGCTTCCAGCGGTGAAGTAGTATCATCCAGATCGTTGCCATACAGACAGAATCCCATCTCCAGGCGCAAGGTATCACGCGCTCCCAGGCCAATGGGTTTCAGGCCATACGCAGCTCCAGCCTCAAACAGTGCTTTCCAGATCTTAGAGGCATTTTCGGGATAGAAATAAAGTTCGAATCCGCCGGCACCGGTATAGCCGGTGTTAGAAAGGATCACATCAGGAACATCCGCAAAAGTGCCTGTTTGAAAAGTATAATAAGGGATCTGCGAAAGGTCTACATCGGTGAGTTGTTGCAGCAACTCCGTAGCTTTGGGGCCTTGTACAGCAAGCTGGGCCATACGATCCGATGCATTCTCCAGGATAGCTCCCATGGTGTTCTGGCGTACGCACCAATTCCAATCCTTTTCTATATTGGAGGCATTGACAACCAGCAGGTATTTTTCGGGTTGGTAATGATAGACCAGCAGGTCGTCTACAATGCCTCCCTCTTCATTGGGAAAACAGGTATATTGGATCTTACCCGGAACGAGAGCCGCCACATTGTTCGAAGTTACTTTCTGCAGGAAGGCAAGCGCCTGAGGTCCTTTGACCCAGAATTCACCCATGTGCGATACATCAAAAACTCCCACGGCGTTGCAAACGGTCAGATGCTCATCCAGGATCCCGGAATACTCTATGGGCATATAGTAACCGGCAAACTCGTGCATCTTCGCGCCCAGCGCGATGTGTTGTTCTGTAAAAGGGGTCGTTTTCATGATTTATCAGGTAAATTCGATTCAGGATCAGAACCAGGAATTACTATCGTATACTTTCTCTACAATCTTCACGATCACCTGACAGGCTTTTTCCATACTCTGGATAGGTACAAATTCATACCGCCCATGGAAGTTGAGTCCTCCTGCAAAGATATTGGGGCAAGGCAACTTTTTAAAGGAGAGCTGCGCGCCGTCGGTACCTCCGCGGATGGGTTTTACAATGGGCTGAACACCTACTTCCCTCATGGCATCAAACGCGAAATCGACAATGTGCATCACTGGTTCTATCTTCTCACGCATGTTGTAATACTGGTCTTTCAGTTCCACTGTGGCCGTACCTTCACCGAACTCTCTGTTGATCTGCCCGGCAACCTGCTCTATTTTTTGTTTACGCTCTTCAAATTTCCGTCTGTCATGGTCACGGATAATGTAGGAGATCGTTGTCTGTTCTACATTGCCCTGCATACCGATCAGGTGATAAAATCCTTCGTATCCCTCGGTAGTTTCCGGTACCTCCTGCTGAGGCAACAGGCTAACAAAGCGGTTGGCTACCCGAAGAGAATTGATCATCTTATCCTTGGCATAACCGGGATGCACGTTGCGCCCTTTGATGGTTATCTTGGCTCCGGCAGCATTAAAATTCTCATATTCCAACTCTCCTACCTCGCTGCCATCCATGGTATAAGCCCAACTGCAACCGAACTTCTCTACATCGAATTTATGCGCTCCCAGTCCGATCTCTTCATCCGGATTGAATCCGATACGGATCTTTCCGTGTTTGATCTCCGGATGCTCTTTCAGGTAGGCCACCGCCGAAAGTATTTCAGCAATACCTGCTTTGTCATCGGCTCCCAGCAAAGTGGTACCATCGGTCACGATCAGGTCTTCCCCGGTATGATGGAGCAATTCCGGGAACTGTTTCGGGGAAAGTACGATGTTATCTTTTTCCGAAAGTACGATATCACCTCCGTCGTAATTCTCTACAATGCGGGGAGATACATTCTTACCACTCATATCCGGACTGGTATCTACATGAGCGATGAATCCGATCACCGGCACATTCTTATCGGAATTTGCCGGAAGGGTAGCAAACAGGTAGCCATTGTCGTCTAAGGTGATCTCTTCCAGTCCCAACTCTTCCAGCTCGGTGCGCAGATACTTCACAAACTCCATCTGTCCGGGGGTACTCGGGGTCACTCCTGACTCATCGTTAGACTGAGTGTCAAAAGTCACGTACTTCAGAAAACGTTCGGTTAGATTTTTCATGTTTTTCTTTTAATTATGGTTTATATAAGCAGGAAAACAATATCGGGCTGCCGATTACACCGACTGTAACCTTGGAGATTACACCTCATAGGTATGCCCAGATGGGTAATCCGTACCACTTTCCTCATTTTTCTGCTCGTAAAAATAGAAAAATACCCCTGAAATATCAAGTATTTCAGAGGTATTTTTGTTAGATATAATGCGAGATGATTAACTAAATGTTGTTTAAAAGTCGCTGGAACCGTCAAAACAATGGGTACAGACCTTACATTTTGGCAAGCCGATGGCCTCTACCAGCGTTTCCAGCGAGTTGAAACGCAGCGAAGAGAGTCCGAGTTTTTCACCGATGATACTTACCATCTGCTCATATTGGGGCGACCCCGTAGTGGCATATTTATCCAGGTCTTTGTTTTCATCTCCCTCCAGTTCTCTGATGACCTGCCGGGTGATGAGTTCCATATCTGTTTTAGGAGTGCTGAACCCGATGAACGGGCAGCCATAGATCAGCGGCGGGCACCCGATACGTAGGTGCACCTCTTTGGCACCGTATTCGAAAAGAACCTTCACGTTATCGCGCAACTGCGTACCCCGTACGATAGAGTCATCACAGAAAATCACACGTTGCCCTTCGAGCATGGCACGATTGGGGATCAGTTTCATCTTGGCCAACAACTGGCGCAGGCCTTGATTGCTGGGAGTGAAACTACGAGGCCAAGTAGGTGTGTATTTGGTTATAGCGCGGTGATAAGGAATACCTTTGCCCTGGGCGTACCCCAACACCTGACCGATACCTGAATCGGGAATACCACAGACACAGTCTGCCTCGGAAGTGTCCTGACTACCCATCTTCATACCGCTGGTAAAACGCACTTCTTCTACATTCCTACCTTCGTAATAAGAGTTTGGGAATCCATAGTATACCCAAAGAAAAGAGCAGATCTGCATCCGTTCATCTGGTTTGCGCATCTGCTCTATCCCCCCCCCGCTCTCAGGCGTATGATCTCACCTGGTCCCAGGTAAGACTCAATCTCAAAATCGAGGTTGGGAAAACTGTTTGTCTCACTGGTCACCGCGTACGCTCCTTGCTTCTTTCCGACGATGATTGGAGTACGTCCGACCTTATCGCGGGCAGCGATCACCCCGTCTTCGGTGAGCAACAGCATCGAGCAGGAACCTTTTATATGATTAAATACATTTTCTATACCGTCTACAAAATCTTTTCCCTGGATCAGTAGCAGAGCGATCAGTTCGGTCTGGTTGGTCTTTCCCGAACTCAATTCGGCAAAGTGCATATTTCTGGCAAGCAGGTCAGCCTCCAGTTCAGCAATATTATTGATCTTAGCTACCGTGACGATGGCAAAACGCCCCAGATGTGAATTGATCACAATGGGTTGCGCGTCGGTATCACTGATGATACCGATACCCGAACATCCGGTAAACTTGTCAAGCTGAGCTTCGAACTTACTGCGAAAATAGGCACTTTCGAGATTGTGAATGGAGCGGACAAAACCTTTTTCAGGATCATACGTTGCCATACCGCCCCGTTTGGTACCCAGGTGTGAGTTGTAGTCTGTTCCATAGAACAGGTCTCTGACACAGTCTTCTTGTGAGACTGTTCCGAAGAATCCTCCCATGTGTATATTAGTGTGTGAAGTGGTTTTCTTAAACTCATGCAAAAGTACAAAAAAGAAACGAAAAGCGAGAAATGAATTGAAGTTTTACAAAAGTCGTGTTTGCTCTGCATCGTATTCATACAAAGAAATAAATGAACACGTCTTATGTACGTATAAGAAAGTTCCGCTCCTTAAATCAAGATTCCATACATATATAGCTTAGTATGAACTAAAGATATAATAAAAATATATATTGTCTCCACATTCCTCTATTCAACTTTACTGATTTTACACTCTATCCTCTTACAACACATTCTTTCAACCTCTATCCGAAAATAGTTTTTTCATTTTATACACCCCTCATCTATAACTCTACAAATTTTTTCCGCTATAAAAGTTAAATCAACTGCCGGAATTATCCTATATTTGCAGGCTTATGTTCCCTATACTTTTAAAGCTCCCAAATGGTGTAAGCTTGTAAAATAAATAGATCGTCTTATACAAATAAAAAACTGTTATGAAGTTTAAATCCATGAAATCGTATAATTGTCTTTTGATCTCTTTGTTAATAGCTTGTTCTGTATATGCTCAGCATGAACAAGTACGTCCACTGGTGGATTTTCTGAAAGAACAGCCATTGACCGCTAAAGAGTATGTCATAGATCAGTTCAGGGAAAAAGACATCGTGATCCTGTGTGAAAGGAATCATGGAGAAATCACACAATATGATCTGTTTCTGGATATTATAAAAGATCCTTATTTTATTGAAAATGTAGGAACAGTCTACACTGAGATAGGAATGGATATTATTACACCGCAACTGGATACTTTCCTGATGAAGGAAGGATTAGATTCTACACAGGTACACAAAGAAGTTACTAATCTGTTGCGGGAAACCAAAGCAGACTGTGCATTGTGGGCTCCACATTCCTATCCCTGGCTGATCACAAAAATATATGCTCTGAATCAGACTTTAGACAGACCTCAAAAGATCCATATGTATCCGTGTGATATGTCTATTAACTGGAAAGAAACCCATACCTATGAAGAATTTCATGAATTCCAAGAAAAAGTAGATTTGTTCCGCGATTCAATTATGGCCGACAATTTCATAAAGCAGTTTGAGCAGGTTCCTGCCAGAAACGGAAATAAAAAGGCCCTGGTTATAATGAATTACAGACATGCGTTTCTACAACATATACAGAACAAGCCGAACACCATACAGCAAAATTTCGGAAAATACATTCACGACAATTATAAAGATAAAGTTGCTTCTATATGGATAAACGGGCCTTCCTATCCCAACAGTTTTGAAGAATATACCGTTGTCAAAGACGGATTGTGGGATGCTGCCTTTGAACTGGCAGAGAAAACAAATGTAGGTTTTTCCATAAAAGGTACTCCTTTTGGAGAAGTTCCATGTGATCTGAATCCGAATCTCTGGCCTATCAGCGGATATCGGTATCAGGATCTTTTTACAGGTATCATATACTATCTCCCGATCGAACTTCACGTCATAAAATACGGTTGGGAAGGAGCATTTACCGAAGAGTTCAAAAACGAGTTTATCAGAAGGGGTCGAATTATTTTTGGAAATGAGGCAGATACTTTACTATCCGAAGAAGCAGTGCAAGAATATATGGAGGAAATCAATACATTCGAATATCATACACATGGTGATCTGGAAAGACTTCGTGACAAAATTGATCAGTGGAAATAAAATATAACCGAAACAAAAAATACTGCTTTAACCTAAACTGTCCCGAAAGAACTATCCCTGTTAACCGGAAACTCACTTATCGGTGAATATCAAACTCCCCACTGACATTCAGTCAGTGAGGAGTATCCTTTACTTTAAAACTACTAATACCTGGTTAAAGAACCTATATTACTTATTACCATTTCTTTATTTGTTTTGTATCCTGCGGAGTAGCTTCGATCAGGCTCAGAGCAAATCCGCCGCTACTGGCCATCCATACAGGAATACGTGTTTTACTGGTTACAATACCTTTCTTTATCTGATAAGAAGAGGGGTTGGTACGGTAGTCTGCATCTTTACCATCCGTATACAAAGTAGCTACATAGGGTTTACCCGGCTCCAGAAAATCAAGGTTCACACGGGTATTGCGCGGATCTTCATTCGTAATCCCACCAACGAACCAATTGCCAGTTCCTTTAGCCTTACGGGCAATGGTCAGATAATATCCCGGCTCTGCTTCCAGATATTGAGTCTCGTCCCAATCGATAGCTACGTCTTTGATAAACTGGAACGCGTCCAGGTGACGTTCATAGCTCTCAGGCAGGTCGGCTGCCATCTGCAAAGGACTGTACATAGTTACATACAAAGCCAGCTGTTTTACCAAAGTAGTGTTCACACCGTTTCCAGGACGTTCGAGAAACGAAAGTTTGGTATCGAAAATACCGGGTGTATAGTCCATCGGACCACCGATCAGACGAGTGAAAGGCAAGATGGTAGTGTGAAAGGGTTTACTGCCGCCAAATGCTTCGTACTCGGTACCACGGGCCGATTCGTTACCAATCAGGTTAGGCCAGGTACGGCATATACCCGTAGGACGTACAGCTTCGTGCGCATTGACCATGATCTTATAATCGGCAGCTTTCTCTATCGCATACATATAATGGTTGTTGGCCCATTGTCCGTAGTGATGCTCTCCACGCGGAATGATATCTCCTACATATCCGCTCTTTACAGAGTTATATCCATAGTCTGCCATCAACTGATAAGCAGCATCCATGTGACGTTCGTAGTTGCGCATAGAACCGGAAGTCTCGTGGTGCATCATCAGTTTCACCCCTTTGGAAGCTGCGTAGCGATTGAGTTCCGCGATATCAAAATCGGGATAGGGAGTTACGAAGTCAAACACATAATCTTTGGATTTGCCAAACCAGTCTTCCCATCCTTCGTTCCAGCCTTCTACCAACACCTGATCGAATCCGTGCTCAGCAGCAAAATCAATGTAGCGTTTTACATTCTCATTGTTAGCCACGTGTGTACCGTTGGGTTTGGTTGTGGAATAGTCGGTCATGCCCAGTTTCACAGAAGGGACATCATCCGTATAGGCCCAGGAGCTCTTGCCGGTGATCATTTCCCACCATACACCAATGTATTTCACCGGTTTGATCCAGGAAGTATCTTCGATCTTACAAGGCTCGTTCAGATTCAGTGTGATATGCGATGCCAGGATATCCCGCGCATCGTTGCTGGCAATCACCGTACGCCAGGGAGAAACACAAGGGCTTTGCAGGTACCCTTTGTCGCCCACGGCATCGGGGGTAAGCCACGAGGTAAATACGAGGTTGGCATCGTCCAGATTGAGGTGCATGCAAGAGTAGTCGATCAGTGCAGCCTCATGCAGGTTGATATAAAGACCGTCGTCACTCTTCATCATCAGTGAAGTCTGTACTCCTGTCGGAGAGAAAGGAGTCTGTGAAGAGTTGGGAGTGATAGCACTGTCCATCAGTCCGCGGATCTCTGTCAGCTTAGACGCTGTATAATCATATTCCTGCGTATCGTAATCACCCGCGATCCAGAAAGCGGTATGGTCGCCTGTCATGGCAAACTCGGTACGTTCTTCTTTCACAACGAAATAGTTGAGTTTGTCCTGCAAGGGGAACTCGTAACGAAATCCCAGCCCTTCGTCAAACAGGCGAAAACGCATGACGATCTGACGACCCGGATTGGCCTGATCCAGGATTACAGCCAGTTCATTGTAATGATTGCGGATCTCTTTTTCTTCTCCCCATACCGGTTCCCAGGTTTCGTCGAAAGAAGCGGTCTGGGTACCGGCAATGGTAAAGCCGTTGAGCAGTCCCGGATCGTTTTTCAGTTCAAGTCCCAGACGAGAAGGCTTGATCACATGTTGTCCTTTATAAAAAAGTTCATACACAGGCTCACCCTGCGTGTTCACTGAGAAATGGAGTTTGTAATTTCCGTCCGGAGAGATCAGACTCTCGGATGCCATCACTACCGTGCCTATAAAAAAGACAAATAGGAAACAAGCCAGCCTGGCTGAAAGTGTTTTCATGTTCTTCACGCTCTTTTTGTGATTAATATTCTTTTCCACAAAGATAACACGCAAACTTATACTTCGGAAAGGAGTATAAATGAAATATAAAAGTTTTATCGGAAAACGTTTGCATAAATCTCTTATTCCTAAAAAGATATGCAAAAAGACCGGAAACGAAAATATAAATAGACAAGATCAGACCATACCGATTTTCATGACCTGTTCTTCAAATTTTTCGCGATCTATGGCTTTATTCTTGACCTTATTGCGGTAAGTATAAATGGTATTGACGGAATAATGAAGGAATCCGGCGATCTTGTTCGTATCATCAATCCCCAGCCGGATAAAAGCATAGATACGCATCTCGGTATTGAGAAGTTCGTCACGACGGAGCACATATCTCTCCGCAGGCTGGAGAAGTTCGTTAAACTTCCTGACAAAATCGGGATAGAATTGGAGAAAGGCCCGGTCGAAATTGGCATATAGTTCCTGCTGTTCCATATCGGAACGTTGGGCACTTTTGGTCATCCGCAGCAATTCATCGGTCTGTCCGGCCGTGATCTTCCGGTGCACCGTACGACGAAAATGATACAGTTTCTCGATATACACAGAACACAGATCCAGAAAATGTCCGATGTATTCCTCCTTGATGTGATTGGCCTGCCGGAGTTTTTCCTGTGTATTGCGCAGTTTCCGGATCTGTCGGCAGATCGCTGACAATGCTCCGATCAGGAAAAAGGAGAGCAGTGACACCAAGACAAAAAAGAGAACAAGTTGCCGGCGCTGTTGACGTACCTTTTGTGTATAAGCGGCATCAATCACCGGCAGCATACGGGAGATCTCTACCGTACGCAGACGCGCATTGCAGAAAATAGCATCTTCTAAAGAAGACTTGATGTAGCGATAGGCCCGGGCGATGTCTCCTTTTTCGTAAAGTGCCACTGCCAGATACTGCAACGCTGCATTCTCTTTGACAGAGGCCCGGACATCGGAAAGAGCAGAAAGAGCCAGGTAATCTATATAGAGATCGGAATGGCCTTCCTCGCGGTAGATATAGGCAAGAGTAAAGGCAGCACGCGCGTAGAGATTGGAAGTATCGGGAAGAGTATCTATAAGTGCCATCAACTGTTGCCGGGCCACAGAAAGTTGTCCGGCCGCGTAGGATTCTTCTGCCTGATAGAGACGATAACCAGGGGAAGAGAGAGGCAGTACCATCAGCAAGGAATCCCGGAATATCTTCTCCTGAGACAGGTATTCCCCCGCGTAGCCGTCTCTGTAGGAATAGGTGTGCATAAATGAATAGAGCTGTCGGCCCAGGTCGTACCACAAAGGCAGAAGTTCCTCAGGCAAATCTTCCCGACACACCTGGTCACGTTTGTCCCAGGCTTCTTTGTACATTCCGGATATGGAAAGAGCGGCGGCCTACTTCAGAAGGGTTTCCGTAATGCGGTCTTTCCATTGATATGTATGAGCGATCTCCAGATTTTGTCCCAGATAGGTGATCGCCGAATCGGCCATATACAGTTCGTACTCTCCGGCCAGAAGATCATTTAACCGATAGGTTTCGTTTGGCAACGAGGTATGTGCCAACAAAGATTTGAGGCTATCGAGACGTTGCTCTTTCTGATAATCGTAACAGACACGTTCTTTCAGTACACGATCGAGACGAAGCAAAAGAGTATTCTCCTTCCCGGAAAGGCAGGAAGAGACTACAGGAAGGAAACAAAAAAGCAGAAAAATTACTTTTTTCATGTTTGTTTCTTTGGCTTGGACCTCCAAAAATACACATTCTTCGGGGAATCGCCAAAGAGGTCAGGATGTATGGTTCTCGACGATGGATAGTAGACAATGAATAGTATATAAACAAAAGCGTAGTTGAAAATGAACCGGTGCTATTACTAAGGAGGGCACATACAAAAAATCACCATTCCATCAAACCAGTAAAGAAAGGTGACTGTGATGGCAGATTTATCTTTTGTTCTTTCTCTGATATGCTCTATAAAAATCTCCGTAAATTTATTCCCAGTACCGAAACAATCGTACATTTGTATGTTCTACAAAGAAACATCTTAAATAGTTTGCTTATCGTATGAAAGAGATCCTGTATATATTTGTGGGTGGAGGCGCGGGAAGCGTATTGCGCTACCTGGTACAGCACGCCCTGAACGGAAAGATCAATTACTTTTCCCTGATGTGGGGCACTTTTGGTGTAAATATACTGGGAAGCCTGTTCATAGGTTTGTTCTACGCCGTATCTGCCCGCTATTCGCTATCCGCGGAAACACGTATGTTCCTGACAGTAGGATTCTGCGGCGGATTCACCACGTTCTCTACTTTCTCTGACGAGGGCCTCCAGTTGCTGAAAGCAGGCTTGTATGGTACTTTTCTCTTTTATGCATTGGCCAGTGTAGCATTAGGAATCCTGGCTGTCATAGGAGGGGCGTGGCTGGGCAAACAATTCTAAAACATAGTTCCCCATATACTCATGAAAAAAAACACAGGCTACAAACCCCATCCTGCTCTGAAAATAGTGGCTCCTCTCCTGTCGTCCCAACAGCCCGCGGAACAATCCCTGGAAGAATGGCTGGAAGACAATGACAGCGTAAAAGATTCATGGGTAGGTCCGGGAGTAACTGCCGGTCTGGAAAGGCGCGGGACCACCCTGAGCAACTGTACCTTCAACAGGCATTTTTTTCCCGCGTGCACGCTACCCGGCATACAAATGAATGATGTGGTATTCGACAGTTGCGACCTGTCTAATGTGAACTGGAACCATGCTTCCCTGCATCGGGTAGCATTCCGCAATTGCAAACTCACCGGAACTAACCTGTCCGAAAGTACACTGTACCATATTTCTTTCCACGGCTGTGTAGGAGAATATCTGAACTTCTCCATGAGCAAACTGGAACAGGTGAGTTTCGAACAGTGTGACCTGCCTCACAGCAGCTTTACAGAATGCAGGCTGCGATCAGTTGGATTTATTCGCACAAAGCTCACACAGAGTGAGTTCTATCGTACTTCCCTACGGGGAATAGACCTGCGGATGGCTGAGATCCCGGGTATACAAGCAAACATTCCCGACCTGCGCGGAGCGGTTGTGAGTGCGCTGCAAATGACCGATCTGATGCCCTTGCTGGAAGTAGTTATTAAAGATGAAGAATGATACGAAAAAGGGTGAACAAAGTCTACCCTTTTTTTGTTAATGATAACATAAAAACTACTCACTTTTAAGGACTCCGAAGGTATGAAATACCTACTTATCGCGATTCCCAGGCTAACGACAAGTAAGTACATTTGCAATGTTCATAAAAACGTATAATCAATGAAAATCGAAAAAATTACAGCAAGGGAAGTTCTGGACTCCCGGGGAAATCCTACCGTGGAGGTAGACGTTGTACTGGAATGTGGTGTAATGGGCCGTGCCTCCGTACCTTCGGGTGCTTCTACCGGTGAGCACGAAGCGCTGGAACTACGTGACGGCGATAAAAACCGTTACGGTGGCAAGGGCGTACAGAAAGCTGTGGAGAATGTAAATAAACTGATCGCTCCGGCTCTGGTGGGTATGTGCGCGCTGGAACAACGAGCCATCGACCACAAGATGCTGGAACTGGACGGTACACCGACCAAATCCAAACTGGGTGCCAATGCCATTCTGGGTGTGTCTCTGGCCCTGGCAAAAGCAGCGGCAACCTATCTGGATATGCCACTCTATCGCTATATCGGTGGCGTGAATACGTATGTGTTGCCTGTACCTATGATGAACATCATCAACGGTGGGTCACACAGTGACGCGCCGATCGCTTTCCAGGAATTTATGATACGCCCGGTAGGAGCTCCTTCTTTCAAAGAGGGGCTACGTATGGGTGCGGAGGTGTTCCACGCACTGAAAAAGGTCTTGAAAGACCGTGGCCTGAGCACGGCCGTGGGAGATGAAGGCGGATTCGCTCCGGAACTGGAGGGTACGGAAGACGCGCTGAACTCTATCCTGGAAGCAGTGAAACAGGTAGGCTACGAGCCAGGAAAAGACATCATGATCGCTATGGACTGCGCTTCTTCGGAATTCTACAAAGATGGTGTATATGACTATACGAAATTTGAAGGAGACAAAGGCAGCAAACGTACCGCGGACCAACAGATCGACTATCTGGAAGAGTTGATCAATAAATACCCGATAGACTCTATTGAAGACGGTATGAGCGAGAATGACTGGGAAGGCTGGAAAAAACTGACCGCGCGTATCGGCGACCGTTGTCAGCTGGTAGGTGACGACTTGTTCGTAACCAACGTAGAATTCCTGTCGAAAGGTATCCGTGAGAAATGTGGAAACTCTATCCTGATCAAAGTAAATCAGATCGGATCACTTTCTGAAACATTGGATGCTATCGAGATGGCACATCGCAACGGATATACCACAGTGACTTCACACCATTCAGGTGAAACGGAAGATGCTACCATAGCAGACATTGCCGTGGCTACTAACAGCGGGCAGATCAAAACCGGATCACTGAGTCGCTCGGACCGTATGGCGAAATACAACCAACTGCTTCGTATTGAGGAAGAACTGGGCAATCTGGCCGTATACGGATATAAGAAAGTGAAATAAAATTCTCAACTCTTTTTACAGCATAGCAAATGTCCCCGAGCTCCTTTACCTGCCTCAATCGCGGGTGCAGGGCTTGGGGGCAATCTTTTATCCTTTTCCTGGCTATCCATGCGTAAACCTGATCTGTTTTCTAATAGAAATAGTCACATAAAAAGTGATCCTTCCTTCATTTTTATAGCCCTTCGTTTTCCGTATGCTATTCTTTTAGATTTAAATAAAACTAAATACAGACATACAAGATGCTCCTATCTATAAACGGGAAAGGGGATTTTTAAGAACATAAGATCTTTAGGACAACCACATAGTTTTTATCGCCTCCATATACATTTACTTACTTTTCATTGTACTTATTTTCTTATGCATGGGCCTAAAATACATCTATAGAAAACGATGCTGTATTATGCTTACTTTTTCTCGTTAATTGACTCCGTTTTAAGAAATTTCATCCTGTTTGAGCTACTACAATATACATAAATATTATATGGCTTTGCTGTCGAATCCCGGCATCCGGTCGGAAAATCATCCATTTCTCAAAGCCTTATTTTCCTCTTTGACACGTATAGTTAACATTACAACATTCAACAATGAGAAAATTACAGCCGTATAATAGAGATGGAAAATGAGCGGGATCAGTGGAATCTCTATTACAACAATAGCATAATTCGGATGATTGAAATACCGGTAAGCTCCTTTTCGGACCAACGGACAACCCGGGATACGATACACTTTGGTTGTCCAGTACTTTCCCAGAGAGTGTACACTCCATCCCTTTACTATAGTCAGCACAAAGAAAAACAACATCAGGTAAAGATTATAATACCTATTTCCGGCGAATATATATTCCACAATCAGCGAAACAAAGAACAACACATGCAGAGCCATCATAAACGGATAATGAGCTTTACCATACTCTACCGCTCCATGTGCCAGTAGCCAACGTTCATGGTTACGGGAAATCAGCATTTCACCCACCCGCAGTAAGATCAGCAACAAAAGAAACCACCAGAAAACCATGCAGATTATCTCTTCATATCCAGTAATACCATCTCGCTGGAAAAACCCGGTCCCATCGCCATCATGAGTGAATACCCTGTTTCATAACCTTCGTGTAAGAATCGTTCCAATACATACAACACAGTAGTACTGGACATATTGCCATAATGCGTTATCACCTCCCTGGCCTTGCCAAGCGAATCGACTTCCATATCCAACGCCTCTTCATAGGCAGCCAATACCTTGCGTCCGCCCGGATGGAATATATAATTCTTTATATCCGATATTTTCAGTCCATATTTAGAAAGAAAAGCGATCACGTCTTCACGGACGTTCTGACGGATAAGCACCGGAATGGAAGAAGAGAACACGACCTTAAACCCATTGTCAAGAAAATCCCATCCCATCACCTGCTGCGAATCGTAGTACAACTTACTCTCGCTGGCCACAAATCGGATTTTATTTTCAGCCTTATGCATACGGCCATCTCCTGTAATCACGCAAGCCGCCACTCCGTCTGAGAACAGGCTGGAACCAATGAAATTACTCTTGCTGAAATCATCCTTTAGAAATGTAAGAGAACATAATTCTACCGCCACTAATAATACAACAGCCTCGGGATTGGCTGTTGCCAGTGTACAGGCTTTCGCATACCCTGAAACACCTCCTCCGCAACCCAGTCCGAAGATAGACATGCGATGGATGTTCTGATTCAGACGCATCTGGTTTACAATCAGCGCATCCAGACTGGGAGTTGCCAATCCGGTAGTAGAAATAAAAATAATATCTGTCACTTCTTCTCTGCTGATTTCTGACGAAAAGAGGCATTTTTCTATGGCTTTTACCGAATACTCCAACGCAAGTCGGATGTATTCCAGGTTCTGTTCCTGAAAGGTATGAGGCCGAAGATAATAATCAAGTGGTTTACACAGGTTTCTTGTCCGTATCTCCGTGTTATCAAAGGAACTTAATATTCTCTCTATTTCCGGAAAAGCAGGCGAAAAGAGTTCTTTCGCAAACTGTTTTATCTGTTGTTGGTCTGTTTGATAAGGAAAATCAATGGTCGAAACCGAAACTAATGAAGGCATAATAGTATAGAGATTAATTAAACGTACATAATATTCAATTCAGTCAACCTATAAACAGTCACTTCATAAACATTGTTTACCGATTTATTTTTTCCGGCAGAATGAAACAGAAAGGAGCGTCTTCTTTTCCCGGCAGAGCTTTACAAAATATACCTTCCGATCATAACAGCTAAGATATTTCTCTCCCGGTAATTGCCCACAACACAAACCCATATCATCACCTGTTACGTTGTATATTCACCATTAGAAAAATTAGGTAGGAACGATGTAAACTTCAAAGAAATGCACACTTTGATGAAGAACAGAAGCACCAATCAGCTGGATGATCTGACACCGGGTTTAGTGAATGCTATGAAATACAGCAATTCTGATGGATTATATCCCGAATATACAGAAGAGAAACCCGACGAAGGAGTAGATCCCGAATGGTTCTATGCCGTCTACCGGGGGCTAATGGATGTTCGGAACCCAATGCGATCAACCCATATATCTCACAGGAAGCGATGTTTGAAGATATTGGCGAACTCATGCCGGGAGTTGCTCCTGTAGAAATGAAACACCTGGATCAACCCGGCAGCTTGATATGAAAACTCAAAGGAAAAGTTACCCATACCTACATGACCTCACACGTAGCGTATGGAAAGACGGCACACGAGGCTGTACAATTGGGCATTGAATCGGAAAAACGTACCATAGCTGAATATGAACGAATAGCGAGAAAAGTATTGGTATGTGTCCGCAGAACAAGACCACTAAAGTGACTTTGGGACTGCTGGCGGAATTAATATCCAACGAGCAAAAACATCAGTCGTTGTTTGAAGAACGGCTGCGGAATCATCCTGAAAAGAAGAAATAAAAGTATACATTACGAAAATCATTTTATCAACCGTACATACGGGCTGCGGGTTGCTGTTTTAAGGGTCAAGATCGTATTTTCCGCACTACGGAATCGAAGTAAATACCTTCTGCCACCCGGTTGATGGTCTATGTCAGCCGGTTCAGTGGCTGGAATCTGATCGATGTCTACCGGGAAGTATGCCTGCGCAACGCCCCATCTGCACGACACTTACGCTAAGTATGTTCCCCTGTTTCGAATCATTGATTCAGTTGCCGGAAGAAATGCAGCACCATCAGACACCGGCTCTGAAGACGACAGGTGTGATAGTCTCCATAAGGTTTATACCTTCCACATTTTACTGAAATACCCGTTTACTTATGTATCTCCTCTCTGTACTTGTCCTTGGGTCTCAGATACCCATTTCCTGACCACAAGAACTCCGGAACTTAAGTAAAGAAGTATAGAGCATATATGTTTACAAGCAGGGCTACCTGATCCAGGTATAAAAAAGAAGGGAAACATCCTCTTCTCAGAAGTATTTCCCTTCTCACCTTTCAAAAACAATCAATCCATAACCTTAAATGAAAACTCATCCCCACTTTGACTATGGGTTGCTACCCAGAGACCGAAATCGCCGGGCTCAACCGTTCTAACCATATCAATGTTCCAAAAAGCAAGTTCTTCTACCGGAAGGTCAAAGACCACTGTGCGGGTCTCACCCGGCTTCAGGTTGACACGCGTAAAACGCTTCAACTCCTTCACCGGACGGGTCACAGAGCCGACTTTATCCTGTACATACAACTGTACTACTTCTGTACCTTCGTATTCACCGGTATTGGTAATATCGCACTCCACCGTCAGGATATCGTTTTTCTTTAATTCACTGTCCGAAAGCCGTATGTTATCGTATCGGAAAGTGGTGTAAGACAAACCGTATCCAAAAGGATAGAGCGGATCAAAACCGGCATCCAGATAGAAAGAAGTATTCCCCAGCGAGGTCTGTCCGGCTTCAACGGGAATATCGTCTATCAACGTCTCCGTACGACTTGCCGGACGTCCGGTATTGTGGTGCGCATAGTAAACAGGGATCTGCCCTACCATCTTCGGGAAGGTGATCGGCGTTTTTCCACTGGGCACCTCTTTTCCGAAGATCAGATCGGCAAGCGCGGGGCCTCCCATGGTGCCGGGATGGAACGCATAGAGCACAGCGGCAGAAAGTTCCACTTGCCGACCGATCGTTAGCGGACGACCAGCCATGACTACAGTGACCACAGGTTTTCCTGTAGCTGCGACTGCTTCAATCAACTGCGATTGTGCTCCTTGCAGATGCAGATCGGCCAGACTGTGTGCCTCTCCGGAAAGAATAGCCTCTTCACCTACAAAAGCCAGTACCACATCGGCACGTGCAGCAGCTGCAACCGCCCTGGATATACCTTCGGTGCTCTTATCACGACTATAGCTCAACCCGGGTTCGTAGATCACCTCTACCCGATCGCCATACAGCTGCCGGATAGCGGCCAACGGAGTTTGCGTATAATTCTTATCTCCATCAAATATCCAGGTTCCCAGTTGTTCGTGCGGAGCATCTGCCAGCGGGCCAACGACTGCGACAGTGCACACGCTCTCTTTCAAAGGCAAAATCCCCTCATTCTTAAGCAATATAGCCGATTCTACAGCGGCACGTTTCGCTGCTTCCAGATGCGCTTCGGCATAGAAAATATCCTCCGTGGTTTCACGTACATAGGGGTGGTCAAACAATCCCAGACGGAATTTGATACGCAGGATATTACGTACAGCTTCATTGATAGCAGATTCTTTTACTTTTCCCTCTTTGATCAGTTCGGGAAGATAATTCACAAAAGAATAACTCACCATCTCCATATCCACCCCTGCGTTCACAGACTTCAGAGCAGCCTCTTTGGCATCGGCTACAAATCCGTGAGCGATCATTTCGGTAGCGGAAGCCCAGTCGGTCACCACAAACCCATCGAATCCCCACTCACCGCGCAACACATCCTGCAGGATAAACTTGTTGCCGGTAGACGGCACCCCATCGTTGTCATTGAACGATGTCATATAAGTAGCAGCACCCGCTTTGGCAGCGGCTTCGAACGGAGGCAGATAGACATTCCGAAGCTGACGTTCGGGAATAAAAGTCGAATTGTAGTCACGACCTCCTTCCGCGGCTCCGTAGCCCACAAAATGCTTTGGACAGGCGGCAATGGAAGTAGGATCACTTAACGACTCTCCCTGATACCCCCTGACCGTGGCTACTCCCATGACAGATGTCAGATATGGATCTTCTCCGCATCCTTCGGCAACGCGTCCCCAGCGGGGATCACGCGCGATATCGATCATCGGAGCGAATGTCCAGCGTATACCCGCGGCAGATGCTTCTATCGCGGAGATACGTGCCCCCTCTTCAGCTATCCCCGGGTTGAAGGAGGCTGCCTGCCCCAGAGGTATGGGAAAAATGGTCTTGAAACCGTGGATCACATCCCGGGCAATTAATAGAGGAATCCCCAGACGGGATTCTTCGACAGCCACCCGTTGCAGCGCATTCACCCGGACAGGATCTACTTCGTTGAGTATCGAACCGATCTCTCCCCGCTTGATAAGGACGCCCATGTCTTCGATGTTGCCGTAAGAACTGATCTGGTTCATCTGACCGATCTTCTCTTCCAGCGTCATCTTAGCCAAGAGATTGTCTATCTTGCTCTCTATCTGTCCGTCTCTTGTTCCGGTAGCTTTACAGGCTATAGGGAGCAAACTCAACAAACAGAAAAAACAATAGGTATCTGGTTTTTCTCATGCCCCTATCTTTATTTCTGGAATACACGTACATAGTCTATCTCATAGGTTACAGGAAGCGCGCTTTCGTCTACTCCTTTGCAACCCCCCCAGTCTCCTCCCCAGGCCAGATTCAGCTTGAGATAGAACGGATCATCAAACGGCCAGGTATCTTTATTCCCTTGTTTGTCATTCTCGAAGCGGAAAAGAGGTTCTCCGTCTACATAGGTCTGGATGTAGTCTGCTGTCCACTCTAAAGCATATATATGGAATTCACCTTCGGCTCCGGCAACATATCTCTCAGCTGTCTTCTGTGTACCGATAGAGTGATAGTAGGCTTTGCAATGTATGGAAGAAGATACCATATTCGGATCGGCTCCTACCTCTTCCATAATATCAATTTCTCCATCATCAGGCCATGCGGTATAGTTGGCAGGCATCATCCAGAAAGCAGGCCAGGTACCTCTACCCGTAGGTAAATTCAGACGAGCTTCAAAATACCCGTAAGTCCAGCTTCTCGATGTGTTGATACGGGCAGAGATCACTTCGCTGCCATATTTCTGAGCTATGATCTTGAGTGTTCCGTCAGTCACGACCGCACACGTATCGGTACCCATAAAACCGGCTACATATCTTTGAAGTTCATTGTTCACCCATCCCGGAGCTTCCACTTCATACCACCATTCGCTTTCGTCTACTAAGGCCGGTCTGCCGTCTGCCAGGCGCGGAGCGTTGAACTCTTCCTGCCATACCAATGTATATCCCGGAGGAGTAGGGATCTCAGGCTCTACATACTCTGCCACATCCGGTTTGAGGAAAGAATCCGAAGGAGTGAATCCGGTCCAGACCAAGATTTCAGTAAGTGATTCATTACCTCTGCAATCTAAGGATTCCAGATTGATGTTGGTACGAATATCCAGTACAGACAGCAAATTGGACGAACAATTCAACTGTTTCAACGCTTTCAGGTTGGAAACATCTATTGTCGCGATCTTGTTGTTACTGCAGTCCAAAGTGACTAAAGAAACAAAAGATTCTATACCAGACAAAGAGCTTATATTTTTCGAAGCGACCTGAACATCCGTGATGGCCAGAACTTCCTTCGTAGAGATCTCTCCGTCTCCATCGGTATCGAAGTTCTCCACACAATATGCTTTGAAAGCGGCATCAGGAATAGAGATGACTTTTACTTCATATTCCTGCGTGACTTTAATCTCCTGTGTATACCTACCCGAACGAAAGATCAAATTGGCAACGCGCTCTTCTTCGGTATAATTGGCTGTCACACTCACGGTAAGAGTTGTACTTCCCGTGAGTCCGCCACTCTGTGAAGTTTTGCACCAGTCCTGGTCGGCATACACCGACCAGTCTGCATTAGATTCCACTGTGACAGTCTGACTCTCAGCATCGTATGAAAAATTCAGTTCAGAAGGAGTTATGGTTATTTCCGCATCTGTAGCTGGTTGATCATCATTACTGCTGCTGCAAGCGACAAAGCCAAACATGAGTATCAATAAGAAAAATTTATTCATTTTCTTCATTATTCCTATTTTATATCAGAAATGCGCTATTAATACTTATGCACCTGGAGAATAATATCCTTGACAACAACAGTTGTGTTGGCAGGATTACCTCCGAAGTCAAGAACCAATTCCCATTCGCTTGCTTCTACACCGGCAACATCCGCAGTCCATACTATCACTTCTTCACCTGCGACAAGATCTCTATTCATAACGAATAGGAAATTTTGATCATCATTACTATCAGTCAATTTTATGGTCGCATTCGGAATGTCATTGGAGGCTTCCAGAATAATGCGGAAGTCATAGTTCTCCGTAGCAGAAATACCAAGATCACCCACAACAAATCCAACCTGATTCTGCCATTGCATACTAGTAGCTTCTGTCAGATTAAGTATGTATTCAGTTCCGGAAACTGTCAATGTCGGGTTGGCAGCGGGTTCCCAACTATCTCCTGTCGCGGTGTAGAACCAGTTTGTGAAGGTTACGCCAGACCAGATATTGTCTGAACTATCTACTGCCACCCAGTTGGGCTCCTCTACAAGTTCTTCATCCGGAACTTCAGTACCATCATCATCTGCATGATCTTTCAGGACAATGCTTTCAATAGTCATAACCGTATTGGCCGCATTTCCTCCAAAATCAAAAATGAGTTTCAGATTGGCATCAATTCCAGGCATATCGCTCTTCCAGAAACAAGTTGGCTCATTGGCTGACAATTTGATTGTCTGAGCAAAGTAGAAATTATCATCATCTGTACTTTCTGTCAGTTTCACCATAACACCCGGATGATCTATTGTGGAAGTAAGAATAACTGAAAAGTCATAATTCGAAGTAGACTGTGTAACTATATTCGTTTCTATCGCCATCTGCGCTTGCCATGTATCAGTTGTTGCTTCAGGTAGAGTTACTGTATAGGTTCCATCAGCACTTAAGGTATAGGCAGGGTCGGCAATCTGCTCCCATCCCGGCGCATACCAGAATGTAGGCGCGTCTATGGTAGCTTTTGTCCACAGATTAAATTCACTTTCGTATACAAAACCGCCAAAACCACTCATTATGGTTTTATCTACCTGGAATGTTTTAGTAATAGCGCCATCGCTTATGCCATTTGCATTCGCTATTTTTACTTCTACACTATAATCACCCGCTCTTCTGTAATATCTTCTCATACTGAATTCTGTCGAGTATGTACTGCCATCAATGATCCAAACCGGCATTACACCTTCTGCGGTAAAAGAAAATGTTACATAGTTTGTTTCCTGATCTACCTCTATTTGAATAGCATCCACATATTCCGATGCTATCGGAATACCTGCCTCATTAGGCGTTGGAAAACTGTCCGGAGAGCAGGCTATCATGCCCAAAATCATAGCCGTTGTCAGCAATACGCTTCCGATATAGCCATATATCTTTTTCATGTTCCTTACTTTTTAATGAATTAATAATTGTTTTGAGTCAGTGTACCCTGTGCCGCATCGATTTCACTTTGCGGAATGGGCAGATACTTTTTGTTCTCCGTCCATCTGTTGGTACGATATCCGTATTCATCAGGAACCAGCACACTGGAAGCTTTTCCACTACGGATCAGATCCCAATAACGTTTTCCCTCACCAACAAACTCCAGGTGACGTTCTTCGATAATATTGTCGATAGTAGGTTCCAGTTCGGTAGTGAGTCCGGCACGCTTCCGTACACGGTTCAGATATTCTTTAGCATCTCCCTGACCCGCACCACGGGTGATCAGTTCAGCCGCGTTGAGCAGAGTTTCCGAATAACGGTAAATACGGAAATTGTTGTTATAATTCAAGTCCGCATCCGCAATCTGACCGGCATTACCACCCGATTGTGCCACATATTTTTCCAGAAAGAATCCTGTATCCTGGTAACGGGGGTTGTAACTACCCACAGCCGCAGCATTCCAGCAGGTAGCATCACGGCGATCATCGTTATTAGCATACATCTCATATGTTTCCACACGCACGGGTGCAAACCCCCAGCCATTATCATGACCATCTGTTCCATCGGCCCAACCGCTGGGACTGATCAGACGAGGAAGTACAGTACCACCGGGATAAGTGGGATTGTCCCAGGAACGGGCCGCATTCTCATCTTTATAAATGATCTCAAAGATAGATTCACTACTCCATTCTCCCGATTCTTTAAATATACCGGTATAATCATCTACCAATTGATATTCACTGCTGTTGATAATCTCCTGCATATATTGCAGCGCTTTGGGGAAGCGGGATTCATCATTCTGGTACATCACTATTTCCGCATACAGCATATAAGCCATCGCTTTGGTAACACGACCATAGTTTGCAGCACTTTCCTTCATTTGTAATACGTCAAGAGCAATGGCCCCTTCCAGATCTGTAATTATATTTTCATATACCTGATCTGCCTGAAATTGTTCGGCAATGTAAGGTGCCGTAAGGTTTTCTTCATAATAAGGGATATTCCCCCAGAACTTCCAGAGCCAGTTGTAATAGAACACACGAAGTATACGAGCCTGTGCTTCATAATAAGTAGCATCAGCCTGGGTCAGGTTGTCACCGGCCCAACCAATGTAAGTAAGCACATCGTTACAACGCTTTACCCCTGAATAAGCACCTACCCAAATTGCACTCATACAATTGGTCGGAAGGGCTTCATAATTCATCATCAGGTGCCAGAACTGATTGTCGTTCTTATCCGCTCCACCTACCCAGATGTCATCGGCCATGATATCACTCATAATATGGACCGGAGTATATTGTCCCATGCCCCAATCTGTCCAGATCAGCGGCTGATAGGCAGCCACTACTGCCTCCTGGACATGTTCGTCCGTAGTAAAATAAGTTTCAATGGTTTCCTGCGACTTCGATTCTACATTCAGGAAAGAGTCGGCACATCCGGTGATCAGGAATGCTGCTGACAGCAAACCGGCTGCTATGTATGTATTTCTTTTCATAATTTCTTTTTTAATTAAGTGTGAAGAATCTTAAAATGATAAGGTTGCTCCCACAGTAAACGTTTTTGCCTGCGGATACACACCACGGTCAATACCCAGCGAAGTACCCCCTGAAGAGATCTCAGGATCGAAACCATGATATTTGGTAAAAGTGAACAGATTCTCAGCCGCTACATACACACGAAGGGAAGATACAAGGACTTTCTTCATGAGATGTTGGGGTAAAGTGTAGCCCAACTGAATATTTTTCAGGCGGAGATAGCTACCATCATATACATACAGGTCGGAAGATTGCCAGTTCGTATTGTCTCCCTGAACAAAACGAGGATATTTATTAGAGGTTCCCTCCCCTGTCCAGCGGTTAAGCATCCACGAAGGAAGGTTGCTGGAGGTAATGTCGGTACGGCGAGTAGCATCAAAAACATCATTTCCAATGGTTCCCTGCCACATCATGCTCAAATCGAAGTTCTTCCAACTTATATTGAAATGGAATCCGTATGTCCAGTCGGGCATACCTTTTCCAATATCTGTACGGTCATTATCATCGATCACTCCGTCACCGTTTATATCTACGAACCGAACATCTCCGGGTACAGCATCCGGCTGGATCAGTTCACCGTCTTTATTTACATACGCATTCACTTCATCCATATTCTGGAAAATACCCGCGGTCTTGTAGCCATAGAAATAGGGGAAAGGCTTACCGTTTTGAGCACGTGTGATAGAACCGATTCCCTGGAAAGAGTCCAGATTGGCCCAACCAGAGTCATTTCCGTATTCGATCAGCTTATTTTTCAGGTAAGTAAGGTTACCTCCGATGCGGAAATTCCAGTCACTGACCCTGAATCGGTAGGCCGCTTCCATTTCAACACCGCTATTCTGCATTTTACCCACATTACCAATGGGTTTGGTCTCACCTACATAAGAAGGAATATTCATTTCCATCAACATACCGTTGGTCGTCTTTTTATAATAGTCGGCTGTAAAAGTCAACGAATTATTAAAGAAGCCAAAGTCGACCCCAAAGTCCAGCTGTTCGGATTCTTCCCATTTCAGGTCAGGATTGGCAAGTCCACTCGCCTTCACACCGTTGACCATATTTTCTCCCGCGCCAAAAAGATAGTTATTACCAGTCGCGGTCAACACTGTATATCTGAAATTACCGATATTTTCATTACCATTCTTACCCCAGGAGAAACGCAACTTTGTCGAGGTCAGCCATGTAGGACGTGTATCCATGAATGCCTCATTGGTAAGATTCCAACCTACAGATACAGAAGGGAATATCGCATAGTGGTTATTGGAACCGAAACGGGAAGAACCGTCGCGACGTACAGTCGCTTGTAGCATATAACGCTCGTTGTAATTGTAACTTGCCCGGGCAAAAAGAGAAGCAAGGGTAGACTCATCGCTGGGACCACCGTAAACTCCCATTTCACCATTTTCCTGTAATCCGTTACTTGCGTTAATATAGGGACGGTCAAGATTGATAATTCCGTAGCGGTTACCACCTACCTGAGAACCAGTAGATTTCTTAGCGGATTGCCCCAAAAGTACAGAGAAAGAGTGCCTGTCAATTGTCTTATCATACATCAATACATTTTCAAGCTGCCATACGGTGCCATCCGACTTATTAGAATAAGCATTCGTACGTGTTGCTTTATTGTTAGCTGTAAGATAATAAAGTGGAGTATAACCGTCACTTCCCCAGAAAGAAAGGTCGGCACCATAAGAAGTTTTGAACTTCAGATTGTCCCAGATATGCAGTTCCGCAGAGAAATTGGTTACAAACTTATGGCTCCAGCCCTTATCACCTGGTAAAGAAAGAGCCGCTAAGGGATTTACCATTTCATTATAGTCTGCACCGGCCAGTGTGTAAAGTTTGCCGTTCTTAGGATCATACATAGGTACGAAATCCTCAAATTGTGAATAGTAGTCGAGCTGGTCCTGCGCAGCCTGTCCTTCTACATATACTCCCAGAATAGGAGACAGAGCCAGCGCACTACCCAAAGGTGAACCATAGGATGAGTTGGTTTCAATACCGGTACTCTTGATACGGGCATAAGATACATTGGCAGTTATCTTCAATCCTTGTAACCAATTACGGTTCTTAGACTCATCAAATACTGTATATGTAGTATTACTACGCATAGTCAGACGCTCGTAGTTGGAACGGCCGTAGTTACCTCCGATAATACCGTCCTGTTTGTAATATCCCAGAGAAACCAGGTAGTTTACTTTCTCACTGGCACCACTCATACTTACCTGATGGCTCATTACAGGGGCATTGTAGTTGAATAATTCTTTCTGCCAGTTAGTGCCTTTTCCATACGAATAAGGATCATCGTATTTAATAGACTGTCCTGCGTTGACAGCTCCTTCATTCATCATAATGGCATACTCTGTGGCATTCAGGACATCCCGTTCTTTCCAGGGGCGTTGCCAACCGTAAGAGAAATCATAAGTAACTCTTGTTTTGCCTTCCTTACCAGTCTTGGTAGTAACCAGTACCACACCGTTAGCAGCACGCGCACCGTATACGGCACCCGAAGCAGCATCTTTCAGTACCTCGATAGAGGCAATATCATTGGGGTTCAGATAATCCAATCCTCCGTCAATAGGCATACCGTCTACGATATAAAGCGGATCGGAATTATTAATGGTACCCACACCACGCACACGAATTTGCGCGGCGGCACCCGGCTGACCGGAAGAAGAAGTTACGGTAACACCCGCTGCCAGACCTTTCAGCGCATTGTCTACACGTACAGGAGCTGTACCTGCCAGGTCATCAGCAGTCACTCGGGCAATGGAAGCCGTCACAACGCTCTTCTTCTGCACACCGTATCCGATAACAACCACTTCATCCAGTGTTTCCGTGTCGTCTAATAAAACTACTCGTAAAGAATTACTTCCGCGAACGGGAACATCCTGAGTTTTATAACCAATAAAAGAGATAGTCAGAACTGCGTCGGCAGGAACAGATAATTGGAAATTCCCATCCAGATCGGTAATGGTACCATTGATCGCATTTCCTTTTTGTACCACATTTACACCGGGCAACGGATCATTGTCCTCCCCACTGATGACTACTCCCCGTACCTCAATATTCTGGGCGAATAGGGTCAAAGATAAGCCCATAAGAAAAATCACTGATAGTAACTTTTTCATAAGTTTTAAAAATTAAGATTAACTATTCACAAAACCTGTCTCGTTCATGAGACCTTGCAAACATAGAGTTTTAGTCAAGTATGGACGTTTTTTATACCTATTCACAAATACGTCAAATCAAAAATTTAAATACGTTACAAATACGTCATTTGTGGCTATTCCATTCATAAACAAATCTTTAATTATACGTTACTGTATTTCGTCAACTCTGTTGCATAACATAAAAAAGGGTAGCCTTTGTGTTAAATCAGGCTACCCTTTGTAATTTTAAGATGACTTCACAATTTACTATTTAAATATTCAATGAGACTTTCCTCCCGATCCAGAACAAATTTCTTACGCAACCGATAGCGTATGGTCTCTACTCCCCGGACCGAAATATTTAATAAAGGAGCAATCTCTTTGGAAGAAAGATTCATCTTCAGATAAGCACACATCATGCGTTCGTTCAGAGAGAGATCGGGATGCTTTTCTCCCAGACGTTTCATAAAATTATTATATACCAGATCAAACTGCCCTTCGATCCGCTTCAAAACCTCATCGCTCTGAATATTATCATCTATCTTGTTGTTGATAAGCAGTAACATCTGCCGGTATTCCTTCGCATCCTTACTTTTCAAAGAAGAGATGACTTTCAACAGCTCAGACTTGATCTCTGTCAACATCTCATTTTTACGTACAAAATTGATCATCAGATTGGCCATTTCCTGGCTTTTGTATTGCAGTTCATGTTCCAGTTTTTCCTTCTCCAGTTCCATGATCTGACGCTCTTTACGGGCTGTCTCTTCTTCATACACACGTTCCAGTTGGTGCAATTCTTTGTCTTTTTCGACAACAGCCTGTTGTTTCTTACGTTGCACACATGTATCGTCCCAGCGGTATACAAAAAACAAAATGATTCCGAACAGCATGAGATACAATATATAGGCAATGTTGGTCCGGTACCAGGGAGGCAATATGCGGAAACGAAACTGATCCTGTGCCACCCGTCCATCGGGAAAAATGGCTTTCACTTCGAACAGATAGTTACCTTCGGCCAGATTTCCATATTCTTTGATGGTAGCCGTGGTATAGTCCGACCACTCCTGATTATTCAGGCGTTGCTGGTAGCTGACCTCTTCTCCCTGTATAAAAGCAGAGAGCCCGTATTCAAAACGGATCGCGTTGCGGCTGTAAGGCAGAACAACCTCCGGCTGAATGCCCAGAAAATTGTTTCTGTAGATCAGCGAATCCCGGGAGCCCGGCAGAAATACATTCCGGATAGAAAGGGCATTGTTGTAATCCCGGTTCTTTTTCAGCGCGGGGATCTTGCACAAAGCAAAACCGTTGTCATTGGGAAGTATAAATAAGGAATCCGACAAAGGCAGAATGGCTTCTGCCCCCTGTACCAATTCGACGGAAGAGAGATCCAGAGGAACAATCAGGGTATGAGCTCCTCTCTTGTAAGAACGCAGAGGAGCTATACAGATCTCACGGTGACTGAGACTGATGACATGATCCCGGTATTGGATCAGTCGTGAGTAAGGGTGTGTACCGTGAAGCATGGTATTCATTTCACGCGCCTGCTCCATACGGTCTGCCTTTTCGTTGTAAGCGTAAATCCCGTCCGGAGTGGGAAAAAATATGTTTCCTTCTACCTTACTCACATAGATATCCCGGTCTGTCGGAAAGCCATATTCACTGTTATACATCCGCATATTTTCCACATGGGTGAGCTCCTGACTCAGTTCTACTCTCATGACATAGTCTGTATTGCATATCCACAACACCCGGGAAGATTCCTGTTCAAAAAAGCGGCAGGAATCGGAAATTCCTTCTATACGCCAACAGACTTCCCACTTCCCCTGGCGTTTCTCCAGCAGATAAAGCCCGCCATATACGCCGACGAACATCCGTCCGGGCTGTCCCATCACAGGCTGACAGTTCCACGCGCCCGCCAGATCTACTACCTTGCTGACGCGATCACCCTCTACACGAAAAACACCTCTGTCGTGCAGGCAGAACAACTCACCGTCTATTTCACACAGGTTCCATACCTGGCCACTGGATTGAGGAACCGGACGTATATCCGGAAAATTCTCATTGAGCTTTACCGGGTATTCGGTGTAGAACAAGCCACGGTTTGTGCCCAGGTACAGATAATTTCCCTGTCGAAAAGCGGTATAACCTGTACCGAAAGAGTAAAAAGACGAATATAAGGTAGTAAATACGGAATTCAGCGAGATATAGTCGATCCCATTATCTAATCCGGCCCACAAATTGCCCCAATGGTCAAAATGTACGGAAAGCACCGTATTATTCTGCAAACCGTTGTTCTCATTGAAATATTTTATCTGTCCTGTATCTGTATGAATCAGTACAAGTCCTTTGTGCACCGTACCCAGCGCGATCAGGTTATCGTGGCAGGCTATACTGAATACCTCATGTTCTTTCAGAAAAGGCTCTATACCTGTAGGATAGGGTACTACATAACGACCATTGTAATAGAAAAGGCCATCGTAGGCAGTGGCTATCATGACACCTTCCTGATAGGGAATGACACCACGTATACGCATGTTTTCCAACATTTCCGCTCCTTGCAGAGGAAATATGGTATTGCCTACCAACACCCGCACGCCCCGTTCAGTGCCCAGATAGAGTACATTATTGACCAGATCCGAACAATCTATCTTCATTTCCGAATCAATGGTCGTAAATTTACCATTCAGATACTTCAATATCCGTCCGTCTCCCTGAAAATAAAGTATATGGTCGTTCTCATGAATACCCCAGATATTTCCGATATACTTTTCTTCAGGCGGCACAGAATCGGAAAGACACGTATAGATGAGCCTTCCGTCATCGGCCGGTTCAAAGTATCCGAATTCATTGATGCCACCGGCATAGATCCGGCGGAGCTGGGTAGAAGGACAGACTGAACGGATGTCCGAACCGTTGTGAAGAGGAAAAAGATCCCAGGAATAACCATCGAACTGGACCATTCCGTTTTTATTGGCAAAGTAAACCCAGTGGTCGTTGTAAGAAGCTATCTGCCAGGTCTGAGTACCCTTTCCATATAAATTCTTATTGTAGTTGATCACAAAATTGTTCCAATCGGCTTTCAATAGCGAAGGATTTCCCCAAAGCCCCAGAAATAGAATCAGAATCGTTAGAAGATGAGGTTGTTTCATAGACCAGAGGTTGATTTGCTACACAAATATATTAATCCTTATAAATGTAACAAAATAAATAAGAATAAAAATAAAAGAGTTATTCTAACAGACCCTTCTTTTTATGGCATTCACATTATGTACAATTAGTCTATGTATGGTTTACGATGGATCTCATTTTATAGTACACAAAGAGATTCAGTTCTTAAACAAGGCGACATTCCTTGTTAAAAAGGATAAGACAATGGATATGAACAAATAGGGAAATCACAAATCTCTTCATGAGAACACAGAAAGAGAAGAGCAGCCATCTCATAGGTTCTAAGGATAGCAGATAGAGAGCAGAGCCGGTAACATACAATAAGTATGGATAGAAAAGCAAAAGGTGTCTGCTGATCCTGTATCAGCAGACACCTTTTTCCGAGCCTCTTGTCGGATTCGAACCAACGACCCCGAGATTACAAATCACGTGCTCTGGCCAACTGAGCTAAAGAGGCAGGTGGGTAAGCTTACTATATCGCGCCGCTACAACCAACTACCTTTGCTGCGATCAAGCCCTGGAGGATTCGAAGGGAGCTGGCCGTATAGGACTTACCCGGCTGCAAAGGTAGACATTTCTGTGTAATCCGCAAGAGGTGTTTTGCTTTTTTCGTTTCTTTATCAATAACCTCCTACGCTTCAAAACCTTATAAGTACATTTTTTCACTACCGAACCGGAAAGTAGCTTTATTAACTTTAACAATCTGATTCCCGGCTGTAACCAAATATTATTTGTACATTTGTACGCTATTTCTATAATGTAAAAATGACAGAAAACAGACATCCACTTCATACATATGCCATGTACTGCGGTACCTATCTGGGAATTTTCTGGATAGTGAAATTTATATTTCTCCCTCTGGCACTCTCTTACACGTTCTTTATGTTCCTGTTCATGGCCCTTACGATAGGAGTTCCTTTTATCGGATATGCTTTTCTGAAAGGATACAGAGACAAAGTCTGCAGAGGACAAATCACCTTTCCCAATGGCTGGCTGTTCACGGTATTTATGTATATGTTTGCCAGTCTGCTGACGGCAGTGGCTCATTATATCTATTTCCGCTACCTGGATCAGGGGTATTTCATAGAAAAGTATGAAATGCTGGTACAGACCCTGCTCACAGCGGAGGTATCCGGCATGGAAGTATACAGGGATCAATTGGAGACGATGGTGGCGGAATTCCGTAGGGTAACTCCTATTGACCTGACCATAAATATGCTCTCACGGAATGTATTCTTTGGAAGTATACTGGCCATACCCACAGCGTGGATTGCCTCCAGGCAGAAAAAACCGGGAATGGAAAGTCATACCTAACAAATCGGTCGAACAGATGGATATATCAGTCATAATACCTTTGTACAATGAAGCAGAGTCACTTCCGGAACTACATACCTGGATCAGGCGTGTAATGGAGGAGAATGGATTTTCGTATGAATTGATCTTTGTGGATGACGGCAGTACCGACGTTTCGTGGCAGGTGATCGAGCAGCTCAAGCGACATTCGCCACAGGTAAAAGGCATCAGATTCCGCCGCAACTACGGCAAGTCTCCCGCTCTGTACTGTGGTTTCAAAGAAGCCCAGGGAGAGGTCGTCATTACCATGGATGCCGATTTGCAGGATAGCCCGGATGAGATCCCGGAACTCTATCGGATGATCACAGAAGAGGGGTACGACCTGGTATCGGGCTGGAAAAAAAAGCGGTACGATCCACTATCGAAAACACTCCCCTCCCGGATATTCAATGCCACGGCACGAAAGGTATCCGGGATCAGGAACTTGCATGATTTCAACTGTGGCCTGAAATCTTACCGGAAAGAGGTAGTCAAGAACATTGAAGTATATGGAGAAATGCACCGGTATATCCCTTACTTAGCCAAGAATGCCGGCTTCCAGAAGATCGCGGAGAAAGAAGTACAACATCAGGCCCGTAAATACGGCACTACCAAATTCGGTCTGGACCGTTTTTTCAACGGCTACCTGGACCTTATATCCATCTGGTTCCTTTCCACGTTCGGTGTGAAACCCATGCACTTTTTCGGACTGCTGGGTTCACTCATGTTTATACTGGGATTGATCTCTGTGATCATCGTAGGGGTAAGTAAGCTCTATTACATGCATCACGATATGCCTTACAGATTAGTTACGGATTCCCCTTATTTCTATTTGTCACTGACTGCTATGATCATCGGGACCCAATTGTTCCTGGCGGGATTTCTGGGAGAACTCATCTCCCGCAGTTCTACGGAAAGAAATAATTATCAAATCGAGAAGACCCTATAAAAAGCGAAAAATAAAGATGAAAAAGCTCATTCCTCTGGCATTGCTCCTGATCACTTTCTACCCGATATGCAGCATTCTGTTATCTGCCTGTTCAGACAATGAGAATTGCTCCTTAGAGGGAAGACAAATCGTTAACTGTACGTTTAAAACGCGGAATTCCAATAACACAGCTTTTGTAAATGATACCTTGGATTCACTGACAGTAACAGCCATTGGTACAGATTCAATCATTATTAACAATCAACAGAGTGTGCATAAGATCTCACTTCCGCTGCGTTATACCAACGATTCTACGATCTTAGTATTCCATTATACCCGATACATCAGAGACACAGTGACCTTCTCTCATACCAACACTCCTTATTTCCTTTCTATGGAGTGTGGGTACGAAATGCGTCAGGTACTTAAAGGCATCTCTGTCAGCCCTTCCCAAATGATGGACTCACTTTCTGTTACAAATACTCAAGCCACTACGAATGAGAGCACAGAGAATATTGTCTTTTATATGTATTAATCTGCTCCTTATCGCTTTTCCTCCGCTAAAGGCTCAGGAGAGACCTGCCTCCGCGACGACCAACGAGACAGAGCCGGAAGAAGAAGTGCCGTTCTATAATGGGCTTCTGATCAGTGTAGACCTTTTCGGCCTGGGCAATGAGTTTCTCGGAGGAGATTACATCAGCAGCGAGATCAGTATCGAAGCGAATCTGAAAAACAGATTTTACCCCGTCCTGGAAGCCGGGTTCGGCTCCACAGATACCTGGAACGACAACGGTATCCATTACAAAAGTTCGGCTCCTTTCTTCCGGATCGGGATGAACTACAATACGATGTACAAGAAGAATAACCGCAACTACCTGTATGTGGGAGCCCGTTACGGATTCAGTACCTTCACGTATGATGTGAAAAGTATGGAATTCGAAGATCCGGTCTTCGGAGGCAGCCTGGACAATCCGAACCTGATCGATAATATCTGGTGGGGAAGCGTGCCCTATAACCATCCCGGAATGAAGGGTACGTTGCATTGGTTTGAGATAGTGACCGGCGTACGGGCCCATATATGGAAAGACCTGTCTATGGGATGGACAGTACGACTGAAGTATCATCTCTCCTCCTCCATCAGTGAATACGGAGATCCCTGGTATGTACCCGGATTCGGAAAATACAGTTCTAACTTAGGAGTAACCTATACAATCACTTATAAACTGCCTTTCTGACACATGACAAAGCTTGATACTTTACTGGTTGCGATAGGGTTGGCCATGGATTGCTTAGCCGTATCGGTAGCCAGTGGGATCGTTCTCAAAAAAATACAATGGAGGCCTATCTTAAGGATGGCCTTTCTCTTTGGTTTCTTCCAGGCACTGATGCCTTTTCTGGGTTGGGCCTGCGCCAGCCGGTTCAGCCACCTGATCGAAAGTTTCGACCATTGGATCGCGTTTTCGATCCTGCTCTTCCTGGGTGGCCGCATGATCCTGGAGTCTTTCAAAGAGGAAGATTGCAAACAGGAATTCAATCCCGCCAGCCTGAAGGTGGTACTGACACTGGCTATTGCCACCAGTATAGATGCCCTGGCTGTGGGCATCTCTTTTGCCTGTCTGGATATGACAGAGGTCCGGCAGGTACTGCCCCCGATCATAGTCATCGGTATGGTATCGTTCCTGATGTCTGTGACAGGACTGCTGTTTGGCATCACTTTCGGCTGTACATACGCGCGCCGGCTGCGGGCCGAGCTATGGGGTGGAGTGATCCTGATACTTATCGGCAGCAAAATACTTATAGAACATCTTTTACTTGAAGGCTTATGATACAGGCTCCCAGACAATCTAATTACGTATGGCTGCTCCTTTTATTCCTGGGAACGGTCTATGTGCTGAACAAGAACAATAAGCAGCCCGAATATCATTCCATACAGGGAATGGTATTTGGTACCCTGTACCATATTACTTACCAATACGATGAAGATCTGCAACCGGAGATCGAAGAGGCATTTGAGATCTTCAATCAGTCTCTTTCTCCTTTTTATGAAAAGTCGATCATCAGCCGTGTCAACCGCAATGAAGAAGTAGTGACAGATACGTTGTTCCGGAATGTATTCAAACGTTCGATGGAGATATCTGAGCAGACAGACGGTGCGTTCGACATTACCGTAGCAGCGCTGGCCAATGCCTGGGGCTTCGGATTCAAAAAGGGAGCGTTTCCGGACTCACTCACCGTAGACAGTCTGTTGCAGCTCACCGGATATACCCGGATAGGCCTGGAAGAAGATCGCGTGGTTAAAAAAGATCCCCGTGTCCTGATCAGTTGCAGTGCCATAGCCAAAGGATACGCGGTAGATGTGATCGGCAACCTGTTGGGCGAAAAAGGGATTACCAACTACATGGTAGACATTGGCGGAGAGATCGTAGCCCGTGGCAACAATCCGAAGGGCGAACACTGGAGGATAGGTATAAACAGACCGGTAGATGACTCCCTGTCTGTCAACCAGGAACTACAGCTCATTCTTCAACTCACCGATGTAGGACTGGCTACTTCCGGCAACTACCGAAACTTCTACTACAAAGAGGGGAAGAAGTACGCGCATACCATAGACCCCCGGACCGGCTATCCCGTACAACATACTCTATTGTCATCTACAGTAATAGCAGAAGATTGTATGACAGCCGACGCGCTTGCCACCGCGTTTATGGTCATGGGTATGGAAGAGGCAAAGCAATTTATCGCCCGGCATCCCGGCATCGAAGCCTGCTTTATCTACAGCGATGAAAACGGGGAATTACAGACCGAGCTGACCCCGGATATGGAAACATACGTGGTAAGGCGATAGCTATTTCATAAAAACAAAATAAACGGCTAATATCAGGCAAAGGAACGCGGCGAAATGGTTCCAGTGAAGCCCTTCTCCTTTAAATAACAGCGTAGAAAAAAGGGTAAATACGATCAGGGTAATCACCTCCTGGATCACCTTCAACTGCAGCAGCGTAAAAGGTCCGCCGTTGCCCTGAAAGCCGATGCGGTTGGCCGGGACCTGGCAGGCATATTCGGCCAGAGCGATGCTCCACGAGAACAGGATCACCGCATACAAAGGCCAGTTGCTGATGACTTTCATCTCCTGGAGTTTCAGGTGCCCGTACCAGGCAAACGTCATAAACAGGTTGGATACGATCAAAAGTCCGATGGTATAAAATCCTTTCATTTCTCCTTATTTGTTCCGACGACAAACTTTCTGAGGCAGAAGCTCAGTCTGTATGTTGTTCATACTCCCCCACAAGCTATAACGGGCTTCCGGATTCAACTGTTCAAGCTGCCGCAGGATCCTTTTCATATCGCTACGGCCCGACTGAGATTCGTAAGGACAATTCTTCACCTGCCTGCGATAGTCACGCAACCGGGAAAGTTCGGTCAGATCAGCCTCATGCACCAGACACATGGGGCGGATGAGGGTCATGTCAAACTTATTCATCACTAATTTGGGAGGCATGGTACTTACAGCGCCCTGGAAGGCCATATTCATCAGCAGAGTTTCCAGAACATCATCCATATGATGTCCCAGGGCTATCTTATTACAGGCTTGCTCCTTAGCTACTGTAAAAAGTGCTTTACGCCGGTTCCAGGAACAAAGGAAACAGGGAGATTTCCGGTTGTCTGTCGAAGCGTCAAACGAAGTCTCATAAGTGATCAACGGTATATCATACTGCCCGGCATGGGCACGCAGGTACTCCAGATCACTCTGATAAGGAATATTCGTCATCACCACATGCACGGCTACCACCGAAAAACGGGGTTTGAATATCCGTGCCCTACGCCCCAGCAGTTCTACCAGTGCCAATGAATCTTTTCCTCCCGACAACCCGATCAGGATCTTGTCTCCCTCTTCAATGAGGCCGTATTCGACCACCCCTTTGCTGAAACGTCGCTCTATCCGACGCCATGTTCTCTCTTCTTCCGTAAATTGTGCCATATTTTTCCAAAGAGCCCGATTCTGTTTTCCACAGAAAATTTATCAGCGGATTCTTTCATTCTTCATTCAGGCTCTTAACCGGCTGCAAAAGTAATTCAAAAGAACCATTTAAAGAAGAATTAACATTATAGAATCAGGAGCGGAGCGGATATTGCCAATAATTTTGTATATTTGAACTTCCGAATAAAAGCACTCATAAGTTCTATGAAGAGAAAATATATTTTGTTCTTTATTTGCTGTTGGGCACCGTTTTTCTTATCCGCACAAACACTGGAACAGGCGCGCGCGATGTTCACCAAAGGACAATATGCCGAAGCGAAACCGGTTTTTGAGCGATATGTAAAATCGCAACCCTCCCATGCCAATTACAATTACTGGTACGGAGTGTGTTGTCTGAAAACCGGTGACGCGGCAAACGCGGTGAAACCGCTGGAACTGGCTGTAAAAAGAAAGATACAACATGCTCCTCTCTATCTGGGAGAGGCTTATAACGAGGTGTATCGGTTTGAAGAGGCCATCGCATCGTTAGAAGATTACATCGAAGCCCAGAAAAAACGCAGACAATCTGCCGGAGAAGCGGAGGCTCTTTTAAAAAAAGCCACCTTCAATCTACGTCTGCTGAAAGGAGTGGAACAGGTAACGGTGATCGACAGTTTTGTGGTCGACAAAGCCAACTTTCTCACCGCTTACAAGATCAGCGAAGAATCGGGAAAACTATTTACTTACAACGACTATTTCCAGCATGAGGAAATACAGGAAGGTACGGTATATCAGACCGAACTGGCCAATAAGATCTATTATAGTATAAAGGGAGAAGAGGATGTACAACAGATCCGGACACAGAATAAACTGTTAGATGGCTGGAGCCAGCCGGTACCCCTACCGGAGAGCATCAACAACGGGTCCAATGTGAACTACCCCTTTGTACTGACCGACGGCATCACGATCTATTTTGCCTCAGACGGTGAAGGTTCTATGGGAGGGTATGATATCTTCGTTACCCGCTTCAACAGCAACACCGATACTTACCTGACACCGGAAAACGTGGGGATGCCTTTCAGCTCTCCTTACAACGATTATATGTTTGTGATGGATGAATTCAACCAGCTGGGCTGGTTCGCCTCCGACCGCTATCAGCCGGAAGACAAGGTATGTATCTATGTATTTATTCCCAACAGCTACAAGAAGACATATAATTATGAGAGTATGGATGAAGAGGAGTTGCGACGTATCGCGCGCCTCGTATCCATTGAAGATACCTGGAACGATGAAGAAGAGGTGGAAGCGGCCAGAGAGCGCCTCGCGGACGCGTTAAATACACAGCCAAAGGAACAGAAAGTATACGATTTTACGTTCATTATCAACGACGAAAAGACGTATCATACCTGGAACGATTTCACTTCACAGGAAGCGCTGAAACACTTCCGTACCTACCAGCTCTTAGAAAAAGATCTGCTGGAACAGGAGAATAAACTTCAGCAGCAAAGAGAACAATATACCCACGCCAACAAGCAACAACAACTCCAGCTGTCAGGTGCCATACTGGATCTGGAAAAACGGGTCAGACAAATGACGGAGCAGTTGCGGTCGCAGGCCATGGAAATACGGAATCTGGAAATCAAAAACACAAACTAACATGGACATACTTATTATAGCCGGACTGATTATAGCAGCGATCCTTTTCCTGCTCATCGAATTGTTCCTGATACAGGGAACCAGCATTGCCGGGTTTATCTCTTTTTTATGTGGAACAGCTGCCGTGTGGTACGCTTTTGTATACATAGGAGTTTTCACCGGGATCATTACGCTGGTGGTAGCTCTCGCAGCCTGTGGCATTGCCATTTATTACTTCATGCGATCCAAAACCTTAGATAAGATCTCACTGAAGAAAAACATTACTTCGAAAGTAGATAAATCCGCGGAAGAGAGTATACACGTCGGAGATACCGGAACTACCCTTACCCGTCTGGCTCTGATCGGACAGGCAGAGATCGCAGGCAAGGTCGTGGAAGTGAAATCAGTCAGTGGCCTCTTAGACGAGCACACGCCTGTGGTAGTTTCACGCATATCGGAGGGAACTATCCTGGTAGAGAAACAGAATTAATATTTATAAAAAATAACATTTCATTATGGATCCAATGTATCTGACCATTTTATTGGTAGCCGGTGGGATCATCCTGCTGGCCGTATTCTTTCACTATGTCCCTTTCTTTCTCTGGCTGTCAGCGAAGGTGTCCGGGGTAAATATCTCCCTGGTACAGTTGTTCCTGATGCGTATCCGTAATGTGCCTCCGTACATCATCGTTCCGGCCATGATAGAAGCGCACAAGGCCGGACTCAATACCATCACGCGTGACGAACTGGAGGCGCACTACTTAGCAGGCGGACGGGTAGAAAAGGTAGTACATGCCCTGGTTTCGGCTTCCAAAGCAAATATAGAACTCTCCTTCCAGATGGCTACCGCCATTGACCTGGCCGGACGTGATGTATTTCAGGCGGTACAGATGTCGGTAAACCCCAAAGTGATCGATACTCCTCCGGTAGCGGCAGTAGCCAAAGACGGTATCCAGCTGATCGCCAAAGCGCGTGTGACCGTACGCGCCAACATCCGCCAGCTGGTAGGGGGAGCCGGAGAAGATACCATCCTGGCCCGTGTAGGAGAAGGGATTGTTTCTTCCATCGGTTCTTCCGTGAACCACAAGTCGGTACTGGAGAATCCGGACTCTATCTCCAAACTGGTACTAAAGAAAGGGTTAGACGCGGGAACCGCTTTTGAGATCCTGTCCATTGATATTGCGGATATTGATATTGGTAAGAACATCGGTGCCGCCCTTCAGATCGATCAGGCCAATGCCGACAAGAATATCGCGCAGGCCAAAGCGGAAGAACGCCGCGCCATGGCTGTGGCTTCCGAACAGGAGATGAAAGCCAAAGCGCAGGAAGCCCGCGCGAAGGTGATCGAGGCGGAAGCGGAAGTACCCAAAGCGATGGCGGAAGCTTTCCGCAGCGGCAATCTGGGTATCATGGACTATTATCGCATGAAAAATATCGAGGCCGATACTTCCATGCGGGAAACGATAGCCAAGCCTCCCACGCATACAGGCAAGCCGCTCGGATAATACGTATAAAACCGTTCATCAACGAAACATCAGGGTTGATAAAGTTTTTAGCCGGTATCCGTATTACCGGCGATGATCCGAACTTTATCAACCTTGTTTATTAATAACCTTACAAAAGAAAGAGACATGAAAAAGTATTTCGCATCATCTGAACTCATCATCAATGAAGATGGTTCTGTGTTTCATCTCCACGTCAAACCCGAACAGCTGGCAGACAAAGTGATCCTGGTGGGTGATCCGGGCCGGGTGGCTTTAGTGGCTTCCCATTTTGAAGAGAAAGAGTGTGAGATCGAAAGCCGGGAGTTCAGGACGATCACAGGAACTTATAAAGGAAAACGGATTACGGTGGTTTCCACGGGCATCGGCTGCGACAATGTAGATATTGTAGTGAACGAACTGGACGCACTGGCCAATATAGACTTCGAAACCCGGGAAGAAAAAGAAAACTTCCGGCAGCTGGAATTAGTACGGATCGGTACCTGCGGAGGACTGCAACCTGATACGCCTGTAGGTACATTTATCTGCTCGCAAAAGTCCATCGGATTCGACGGATTGCTTAATTTCTACGCGGGCCGCAACGAGGCGTGTGACCTGGAATTCGAAAAAGCATTCCTCCGGCACATGGGCTGGACGGGCAATACCTGTATCTCCGCTCCGTATGTGATCGATGCCAACCCGGAATTGATAGATCGCATCGCGCAGGACGATATGGTGCGCGGGGTAACGATCGCTGCCGGCGGATTCTTTGGCCCGCAAGGCAGAGAGTTGCGCATTCCTCTGGCAGATCCGCATCAGAACGATAAGATCGAAGCATTTGCCTACAACGGCTATCGCATTACCAACTTCGAGATGGAAAGTTCCGCGCTGGCCGGTCTGAGCAAGCTGATGGGACACAAAGCCATGACAGTATGTATGGTAATTGCCAACCGGCTGATCAAAGAGGCCAATACGGGTTACAAGAATACGATTGATACACTTATTAAAACCGTACTGGACAGGATCTGATGCCCGACTTTGTTGCTATAGATTTTGAGACGGCTACAGGCTACCCCGAAAGTGCCTGTGCCGTCGGTATGGTTACTGTAAACAAAGGAGTGATCACAGACGAATATCATGCCCTTTTCCAACCTCCCGAAAATGAGTACTGGCGGCAAAACATCCGGATACATGGCATCACCCCGGATATGACAGAGAAGCTACCCGGATTTCACGCGATCTATCCGGAAGTCCGCAAACGTCTGCAAGGTAAAGTGGTTGTCGCGCACAACGAGGTCTTTGACCGGAATGTACTGAAACGCACCATGCGCATGTACGGACTGGATTACGATGAACTGCTTCTCTCCGACCGCTGGAAATGTACCTGCCGCATCTATCGTTCACTGGGATATCGCCCGGCCAATCTGAAGGCTTGTTGCATGCGCCAGGGCATTCCTCTGCGCCACCACGAAGCACTCTCCGATGCCAGAGGATGTGCTATGCTTTACCTCAACTACCTGAAATCGAGAGGTCAATAGACTACCCCAACAGCAAATAATTGTTCTCTCTCTTCATTTCCTGATCCAAGAAAGGATGGCCCGTGAATCGTCTTCTCAGAGTTTTTTTTGCATTTTTTGCCTTCACGCCTTCACAACTACAGATAACACTCTTTAAATTAGCTCTTTATATGTGAAGGCAGGAGGATTTTTCTGGTTTCACGTGTCTTCACGCCTTCACCATAGATTATATTCCCGGCACAGAAGATACGCTTTATAATCAACAACTTATCCACACAAAACAGTTCTTTTCCATAGGTGCGGACCGATTCTTTTTCTATAGATCCTTATTCACTAAATACTTTTTATCTTCCCTGATAAATTTATTTTCTTTCCTACCTTCCTCCAAGATGGATAAGCCTCAGTTCCTGAAGATAAGATAGGCTAACTAACCTCACAACGTACTTTGATTAATATACAATCCTCAAAAGATTAACCCCTTTGTAAGTAGACTTTAATTCAGCCCACATATGAAGACCGATGAGTTCACAGCTGTAGGCCGATGGGCCCACATATGAGAACCGATCGGCCCACATGTGTGGGCCCAACTGATCTTACCGGAAAAGATGTATAATGCAGCAGAAATATATCCTTAAACCATGTAGGTAAAATAGGTAAAGACATAGGGAATAAAAGAAAAAATCAGTAGAAACAACACGTTTAATCAGTCAACTAAACCAGGACGATACATGGTGAAGGCGTGAAGGCATAGTGAAGGCATAAAATCCAATCTGCCTTCACACCTAATCCAATCATATACAATTCGTTTTAGATATATATGAAGGTGTGAAGGCAAAAAACATGAAAAATTCTAAGTAAAAGATTTCAGGATATTCCTACGTTCTTCTCTTCTTCCGGATGAAAATCCCCCTTTTCGCCTTTCTCTGACCCGAATCATTCCTCTCCTCTTTACCCTCGCAGCAAACAATCGGACAATAATTTCTCAGGTTAAACAGGAAAAGTATATCTTTGTTTTCAAATTACACTCCTATGTATCCAGATACCATTTGCGCTATAGCTACCGCTCAGGGAGGTGCCATGGGCACAGTCCGTGTGTCGGGCCCTCAGGCAATCCCTGTTACCGATCGTATTTTCCATCCGTTACAAGGGACTGAGGCTCTGAAAGATCGTCCGGCCTACACGCTCACTTTCGGACAGATCCGGAAAGAAGAGGAGATCATCGATGAAGTATTGGTATCTTTGTTCCGGACCCCACACTCCTACACCGGAGAAGACAGTACGGAGATCAGTTGCCACGGTTCTCCCTATATCCTGCAACAGGTGCTGCAACTGTTGATAGATGAGGGGTGTCGCCTGGCCCAACCCGGAGAGTTCACCCAACGTGCTTTTCTCAACGGGAAAATGGACCTCAGCCAGGCAGAAGCTGTGGCAGACCTGATCGCCTCTTCATCGGCAGCGACCCACAGGCTGGCTATGAATCAGATGCGGGGAGGTTTCAGTCAGGAACTTACCGGACTGCGGGATCGGTTGTTGAGGATCACTTCTCTGGTTGAACTGGAACTTGATTTCAGTGAAGAAGATGTAGAATTTGCCGACCGGGAACAGCTCCGGCAATTGGCAGGTGAGATCCGTCAGGTGATCTCCGGACTGGTTCATTCTTTCAGTGTAGGAAACGCCATCAGGAACGGTGTACCGGTAGCTATCATCGGAGAGACCAACGCGGGCAAATCTACCCTGCTCAATATGCTGCTCCGGGAAGAGAAAGCCATCGTCAGCCCCATTCCGGGTACCACCCGGGATGTGATCGAAGATACGATCAATATCGGTGGGGTTACGTTCCGGTTCATCGATACGGCAGGCATCCGGGAGACATCGGATACCATAGAAAATCTGGGTATCGAACGTACCTTCCGGAAACTGGAGCAGGCGGAGATTGTACTGTGGGTGATCGATGCCACAGCTGCCCGGAAACAGATCAGTCAGCTTTCCGGAAAGCTGAAACCCTATTGCGGGAAAAAGCAGTTGATACTCCTGCTGAATAAATCCGATCTGCTTACAGACCCCATCCGCCGGAAAGAACTCAGTCTGCTGATCGAACAGGAGTTTCCCGGACAGGCAGGCTATCTGTTTCTTTCGGCGCGTGACCAAAGCCACTCGGAAGAGTTGCAAAACCAACTGATCGAAGCGGCCCACCTGCCTGCCCTCACACAGAACGATGTGATCGTTACAAACGCCAGACATTACGAAGCATTGTCCAAAGCGTTGTCTGCTATTGAACGGGTAGAAGAAGGAGTACAGAATCAGCTTTCAGGAGATTTTCTTGCCCAGGACATACGGGAGTGTATTTTTCATCTGAGTGATATAGCCGGAGAAGTGACCAACGATATGGTACTCCAAAGCATCTTCGAGAGTTTCTGCATCGGTAAGTAAGTACCGGATCAGTGCCGTACCTGCGGCGCGATCTGGTTGGTATGTACGCAAAGGCAGTCAGAGGCCTGTTACATCTACTACCCTCCGGAAATAATAAATCTGCATCTACTTCTGAAGATTCCACCAGTTAATCAGGTGGAATTTCAGTGTATCCTCTTGGAATCGCAGGGGTATGACGGGCTCATTGGCGGAAATAGCGTCCCTATCGGGAACTGTAAACTACCTAAAAACAGCTTTTATACATGGCTCAAAGAAGCATTAAAATGGATAAATGATCCCACACGACTCGTATTAATAGAGGATATAGCCCCCTACGTATAAAAAATTATGTATTTTTGTATAGTAATTATTAGCTCTATGATTATGAAATATATAAAAAATACGATTATCCCGTTTCTTCTATTACTCACAGGCATACTTATGATTTCCTGTGAAGATAATAATCCGGTTAATCCTGAGGAAGAGGATAAAAAGGAAAAGGAAGCGGTCAATCAATGGATCTATGAATCCATGGACAATTGGTACCTGTGGTACGAAGAGATGCCGGAAAAGTCTAAACTGGATTTCTCTGCCGATCCAAGTACGTTTTTCTATTCTCTACTTTCTGATAAAGACGGGAAGAATTCTTATCACTATTCTTATCTGACTAATACCGAAGAGAATACCCGGAGTGTTTCGGCATCCGCATCCTATGGCTATCAATATACGCGTTACGTATATGGATACAATGACAACGATGTATGTTATCTTCGTCTCTTATACGTTGTACCGGGCTCACCTGCCGAAGAAGCGGGGCTCAAACGGGGAGATTTCATTTCAAGAATAAACGGAACGGAACTCACCAATGCCAACTATTACAATCTGGCCAATAGCAATCAGGAAGCCATATATACCCTGATTCGTTACAACGGACATAATTTTGAGGAAACAGGTGAGGTAGTGGCCATAGGAGCTGCCCGTACGGTAGAAGAAAATCCCTATTTTTTCGACACGGTGTATACCAGACCGGACGGGACCCGGGTGGCTTATCTGATGTATAACAGTTTCTCGATGGGAACAGACGACAACGATACGGACGACCGTACGTATCTGGATGAAATGGTAACCGTCTTCAACCGATTAAAGGCAGAGAACCCTACGGAATTTATCTTAGATATGCGGTACAATCCGGGCGGATATGTAGTTTGCGCACAACACCTGGCCAGTATGCTGGTATCTCAATCAGAGATCGGGAATATGTTTGTATATACAAAATACAACGACAAATATCCGGAAAACACAGAATATAAATTTGTAGATACAGGTGTTAACCTGGATTTGCAGAGATTGTTCGTTATTGGTACAGCCTATACCGCATCTGCTTCCGAAGCGGTGATGTACGGTCTGGCTCCTTATATGGAAGTTATCCTGGTCGGACAACAAACGGAAGGCAAGAATGTGGGTTCCATCACGATCGACAGCGACGCATATCCCTGGTCGCTTCACCCCATTGTCTGTAAATTATACGATGTGAATCATACCAGTGATTATGCGGAGGGTATTGTTCCGGATTACGAAATCAATGAAATAGATGATTACTATCCCTGGTATGAATTCGGGGATGAAAAAGAGATTCTGCTTAGCTATACATTGGGTATCATTGATGGAAATATTCCCGCAACCACCGTTGCCTCTACCCGTACCGGAACCGGACTTTTTATCGCGGACAGTTCCGTAGAGCAGAAAAAAGTGAAAGGAAATATCATTCTCTCTCAGGAATATGAATAATATCTGTGAAGGAAGCAAGCCATACCAGTCAGAGAGAGAGGATATTCTTTTTATTCAACTACATTTGCATCCATGAAATATCCGTTGTCCTGTATACTGATCCTGGTTGTTCTCTTCAGCTGTACTTCCGGTGATAAGAAGTGGCTCACATGGGCCAAAGAGGCAGATACAGCTTCCGAAAGGCTGGAATATCTGAACCGGATCGATTTTCCGCTGGAACTGGAACCGGCGGATAAAGCGCTGTATGGCTTCCTGTTGACCCAGACCCATACCAGGCTCAGGGAATCCAATGCCGAAGATTCACTGATCCTGTATGCCAGGGATTACTACGAAAAGCATCCTCAGGAAGGGTATATGCCCCAGGTATATGAATTAAGCGCCGATTATTACGATTGGAACAAAATGTATCCTCAGAAACTGGAGATGCTGCAAAAGGGTCTGAACTATTCCATGGAACAAAAAGATTCCTTTCTGGTTTCCGTTTTCTATACCCGGACAGGGATTCATCACTACACCCGGAGAGAATATCACCAGGCATTAGATAACTATCAGGCCAGTTTACGTTATCATACATTCGCGAATGTTTATTACATGATCGGGATACTGATGGAACAGACAGGCCCCCCGATTCTGTAGACTATTACTATTCCCGAAGTATTTCCTTCGCGTTGGAACACGGAGATACGATCCCGGCGTGTCACTACCTGCGGAACTATGCACAATTTCTGGCAAAGAAAGGGTTGTATAACGAAGCGATGGACAAACTGGCACAGACGGAACAACTATCGGAGTATTACAAAGGTTTTCCTGTCAGCGAAATGATCAAAGCGGAAATCTTTCTGAAAGCAGGGAGATTGGATTCTGTTCAGTACCATCTGGACAGAGCAAAAGACGTACGCTATAAAGGGAGTTTCGGAGAGTCTGGATATATAGACCTGGGCACTGAGAACCATATAGCTTCTCTTCAGTCCGTTATAGATTATGTCCGATACAAGACATACGATACGAGTGAGATCGGACAATTCAATGATTCGGTCGTCAACGACATACTTTTTGAAAAGAGACTCATCGCAGGCAAACAGGAGGCTCAGCTACGTTTGGAAAGGCAACATTTCCACACATTGCTCCGCCAGCAGAGAATAAACAATCTGTTCGTTACAGGACTGCTGGTATGTATCATCCTGATAGGTCTGATCCTGTTCTGGATCAGAAGACGCAAAGAGCAACTCATAGAGGCCGAAGAACAGATAGACACCCTGAAAAACCTGCTCAACGATATTCGCACAGACAACGTCCATCCGGACGATCAGAGTATCCTGTTCAAGAAAGTCCTGCTGCAACAGTTAGGAATCATCCGATTGGTGGCCGCTTCTCCCACCGAACAAAACAAAGTCTTACTTAAAAATATATCCGGGTTGTCCGGCCAGCCCCTTCCCCCGGACGCGCTGCTTATCTGGAGCGATCTGTATCCGGTGATCGACTCTTTGTATGAGAGGTTCCATACCAGGCTGGTACAAAAATATGGAGGTCTTCTTACGGAAAAGGAGATCCAGCTCTGTTGTCTGCTGAAAGCCGGTTTCAGTACCAAAGAGATCTGTGTGGTTACTCAGCAAAGTACACCCAGCGTGTATCAGCGGAAGACCACCATACGGAAAAAACTCGGAATGGACGAAAAGCAAGATATCATCGAGTTTATATCCGCTCCACTCAGGGACCTATAGACAGGTTATAGACCGGAGAAAGTCATTTTCAGACTTTTTCTGTTTCACAACAACACGACCTATTCATTATCAACACGTTACAAAACAGACCTCAGAAAAAGTAAATCCTTATATAGACTGTTTGAGAGGCGGATGAGCTGTATTTTTGTCATACAAACAATTGTGACATGAATACATATATGAAAACTTCTTATTTCCCCAGTAGCCGGAAAAAGCTATGGCTCATGCTGTTTCTCTGTATACCCGTATGGCTTCAGGCCCAGTCTTATCAGATAACCGGACATATCTATGATGAGAAACAGCAACCGGTGGAAGTGGCCAACGTCATTTTAGTACATGCTGCCGACAGCAGTTATATAGATGCCTGCATCACAGAGCCCGACGGTTCGTTTGCGGTAACCTCTACACCGGGCGACCGGCTGTTGTATATACACCTGATCGGTTATGAAGAGAGATATGTTCCTGTAAGCGTAAACGGTACTACTCATCTGGGCAGTCTGACCTTAGCAAGCAGATCCATCGGACTGGAAGCGGTGACCGTAGTCGCGGCAAAGCCGATTGTCCGGAGAGAGATAGACCGCATCGTCTTTGATGCCTCCAACAGTGCCCTGGCGGTCGGGGGCAGCGCGATGGAGGTGCTACAGGATGTACCGGGCCTGATGGTCGATCACCGCACGATCGCTATCATCGGAAAAGGATCTGTCAAGGTCTATGTCAATAACAAAGAGATAAAACTCAGCGGCGACGAGCTGACAGCCTATCTCCGTAGCTTCAGTTCGTCCGATATAGAGAGTATTGAGGTATACACAGTGCCCCCTTCCCGTTTCGAAGCGGCAGGAAACGCGGGGATCATCAATATCAGGACTAAGAAACAACGGGCCGACTTCATCGGAGGGAACCTGAATACCTCTTACAATTATTCACAGACGGAACACTTAGGCTACGCGGGAACCAATCTGATGTTGAACAAAAACCGGATCTCTTCCTTCCTTAATTTTTCCGGAATGGGTGGAACAATGGGGTATATCGAACGAAATGAGACCCACTATACCGAAAGTACCTGGAAAAGCCGCAGCGATGTCTCTTACAAGGTTCCGACACTGAATATAGAAGGCGGACTGGATATACGGCTCAACAACGACTGGAATATCGGGCTACAGGGACGTTACAACAAAAGATTCAGCGCGGATGTAGAAGAGATCAACCGAACGGATATATATGCCTTACAACGTGTACGGCCAGACTCTTTCTATCTTTCCACTGATACCAGGACCAACGGGAACCAGCAGAAACAGCTCAATCTGCATGCGGATAAGCGTTTCGGAGGGGGCAAAAAAATGATGTGGGATGCCGATTACCTGCGTTACGACAGGACCAATTTCAATACATTGAATTCCATGGGATATGAGGCAGACGGAAGTGTAAAACATAATTCCGGTCTGGACTATGTACGGGACGAAAACCGGAAAGTGGATGTATACTCCGGTTCCTTAGATTTTATATTGCCTTTTCCGGAGTTCAGTATGACCACAGGAGGCAAATTCTCCCATTCGGATACCCGGAACGATCTCTTGTACGAACATTCCGATCTGGATGTAGATCAACAGGATACATTCGACTACAAAGAGAGTATCTATGCCTGTATGTAGACGCTGAAAAGGCTTTTGCTGATAAATTTACGCTGAAAGCCGGCATACGCATGGAACATACGGTAACGAATGCCTGGTCACCAGCCGAAGATGCGCGCAACAAAGCCAAGTATACGCGCCTGTTCCCTACGGTCTATATGCTCTACAGGCCCAAAGAGAAGCATGATGTCTATTTCCGCTTTTCCAATCGCATCTCACGTCCGGCAAATAACATGATCAATCCGTTCATTATGTATGTGAACAAGTACAATTCGTATCAGGGAAAGCCGGATCTGAAACCTTATTACATCTACAACGCGGAGGTGGGGTATACCTTTGATAACAACCTGAATGTGAGTCTTTACTACTCGCAGCACAGCGATGGCATCTCCCAGGTATCCGATATCCATGAAACTACCTCTTTTAAGCATACCCGATGGGACAACTTCCTGTCCGAACGCACACTGGGTGTGAGTAACTCCTATACATTCCGTACCCACTGGCTGCAAACCTTTATCCAGCACGGAGTGAATTACAGAAGGTCTGTGTCCGATTCGGAAACCACCTCCCCGAAAGAGGCGGGATGGCAATATTACGCCAGCATCCGCCATACCTTCTATTTCAATCGCAGCAAGACATTTATCGGTACCCTGAGCGGCAGCTTTCAGAGCAAACAGAAAAATGCGAACGGAACCATGGATCCGACCTACAACCTGACTGCCGGTGTGAGGTACGGTATGCTGAACAATAAACTTCATCTGAGCCTGACAGGCTCCAACCTGCTTCAAAGCAATTACAAAGGAGTATATCCTTCCAACGGAATACCTTTCTATACCAACAACTCGTATATGTTCACCACATTGCGGTTGGGAGTCAGCTATTCCTTCGGTGCCAGTCTACGATCGTCAAAACGTAACTATAGTAATCAGGACTTGCAAAACAGATTATAATTTCTCTGGCGGTATGTATCTGTGAAGATATATACCGTCCATGTCTCTCTTTCCTGCCTCCGGGATTTAATTAGTTAAGTTCCGGAGAGCAGGAAAGTAAGAGGGAGATTTCCTTTACTCTGTGAATGAAATCCCGATTTACAATAGATCTTGTTTTAACTCTGCTACACAAATGAACCTGAAAAAAGGAGAGTCCCCGTCACTATCTAAACCATTGACTTGATTAGAAAGACAAGTTCCATTTTTTCTATCTTTAAAAATCACAACAGTTTATAAGGCCACGGTTATACGAATTTGTAAGTATGGAAAAAAGCGAAGGATCTACTTTTCTCAGATATATCTTTCTCGTATGGCAAGCAAAAGATAGGATATTGCCTACGTGTACTTTTATATTTAGACATTTAATTATCAGGTCTTACATTCAGCCCTACCGCCGCCAAATCAAATGCTTGTCTCAGAATGGAGTTTCCTATAAATCCCCGGAGACGATCTGGATTATTCAAGCCTGCTGTATCAATTGCATCCATAATAACAGACTTATTAAAAGATTTATCTATACTACTATTTATTTCACGCAGCGCATCCAATTCTGCTTGTGTATCACTATCCGGATAAAATAAGTTACGCATATAAGCGGCATCTAAATGATTAGCGATATATTGTATGATAACAGGATGATTCAAAATTCCATTTTGATCTATATTCTGAGTGGCTAACTGTGCCAGGCGTTGTGAATAAAGTACTGTATAATAGAGCCTTTGCTGATCATTAATATTATTCAGTCCGGCAGGAATCTGGTGAGTACCCCCTCTGGATGGATGAGAACCCATAACTTGGCCATTTGCGTTCAGAAATACTTCAAACAATTTTCCGGCAGCTTGCGGCTGTGGTTGATTTGTATCTACTTCCTGAATCTGCCAGCCCTTTCTTCCTGCTTGTACAAAAGTATCAAGACCTATGAGAGTTGTTATAGAAGCTTGGCGATAATCCTTTCTGAACTGATTAAAATCACCAACAACAATAAATCTTCTGCAATGAGGATGCACAGAAATTTGAGGCCCCTGATTATGTATTAACCTCAAACGCCCAGATTGAAAATATATACTACCATCTTCTCCCTGCGGATTTTGGGAAGTATATTGAGCACCACTACCCAGATCACCAAATACACATTGTACTACATGGCTATGTGCTTCTGAATCTGTAAAAGCATATGAGCCCATTACATCCGCTTCTTTTTCCAACCCGTCATTATCATTTACATTCACTCCTTGCATCTGCATGGTAGGCTGTACACGTCCTTGTTTTTGCTGTACCACATGCCAGGCTTCATGAGGCAGGTGCTTTTCCTGCCCGGGTGCTACATGGATATCTGTTCCCTGCGCATACGCCAACGCATGTAATTGTGCCGGTTTATGCGAATTGTAATGTACTTTGACATCATCCATACTGTAACCCGAAAGATTCTCTATACCTGTTTTCAGATTGTCTGGCAAACCTGTGCGGTTGGGTTTTTCTTCCCGTTGAACAGGTTGTTGTTCAGTAGTAGGAGTTGATTCAAACTTACCTTGCACCGGTTCTTCCTCTTCCTCTGCCACATACCGCTGTATATGATCTTTATACCGTTGAAGAATAACCTCCATCGGGGCTTGTGCGGACGCGCCGGGAGTACTTTCCGGTGTACGGGATCTGTTTTCGGGTTTCTTTGTATATTCTCTCATGGCAACCTGATTTGGAAACGGCATAAAAATAAGTCCGGATCACGAAATTTTATTTCGCCATTGCAGAAAGCAATTCAAAAGCATACCGATTATTTGCTTTTGCTTAGAGGAATTCCCGGCTTCTCGTCCCCCTGCTGACAGGCCATAGACTGCTTCTTTCCTGATCCGTAGTCCCGGCAGCAAACGCATTTCCGTACGGATCTCCTTCATTTACTTGACAAGAATCCCTATCTTTGCCGCTACAAAACAGTATGGTCATGGAAATATACATTCCTCAACTCATCGCGACGGTGATAGCCATGGTACTTCTTTATGTATCCCGGTATATCATCCACAAAGTCATTGTCCAATCGGGCCGTCTGCTCCAGAAGTCCGAGATACGTACCCGGCAGATCCGGCAGTTGTTCTCTGTCTTGCTCAATGTGGTATTTGTGATCCTGATAGCACTGATCTGGGGGGTAGATCCGGGCAATCTGTGGGTGGGGCTCTCTTCTCTGTTTGCTATTATTGGGGTCGCTTTCTTTGCGCAATGGTCACTTCTAAGCAATGTGACAGCCTGTGTGATCATGTACTTCTCCGCGCCGTTCCGCATCGGAGAGCGTATCCGCATCATGGACAAAGACAATCCCATCGAGGCTACGATCGAAAACATTCATGCCTTCTATACCCACATCCGTACCGAAGAAGGCGAACTGATCGTGATCCCCAACAATCTGTTTTTGCAGAAAATTGTCTCGTTGAAAAACAATACAGGGCAGATATTATAAACCGAACCACGGAGAGAAAAGGGTAGCACTTTTCCCTGTGCGGTTGCTCTCTCCCGGAAACGCGGATATGGAGAAATCTTACAAAATATGACCGGAGAAGTATTTCTTATATACGGAGAAAAACTCAGTCTTCCCATAAACTCAGTTGCCGGTTTGTGTCTTCTCTGGGCTTCTGTGCTTTTCCCATCACCGTACGTCCTTCGTACAGGTAAGAGGTATCCCTCTCGTGTTGCACCACTTCCGCAAAAAAGTCCCGTGGCGTAAAGCTTTCCTCCATCTCCTGTGAGACGCGCGACAGATTTTTCAGCGCGTGGCTTTTCTCCTGATCTCCCATACGCGCCTGCCGGATGGCTTTATCAAAGACAGCGAGGGTCGTGTCATAGACCCGCGTAGGTACAGGGAAAGGGTGACCATCCTTCCCACCGTGCGCGAAAGAGAAACGGGCCGGATCGGAGAAACGCGAGGGAGTGCCGTGGATCACCTCACTCACTAAGGTCAGAGATTGTACCGTACGCGGCCCTACGCCTTCCAGGAGCAACAGAGTCTCCATATCTTTCACCGCCGTTTCATGAGCCAGTGTCAGAGCCGCTCCCAACCGTTTGAGATTCACATCTCCGGCACACACCTCATGATGGGAGGGCAATATCAGAGACACCTCCTTCATCAGTTGATCCGGCCGCTCTGTGGTCAGTTGCAGGATGCCCTGCCGCGTAGCGGCGGCGGCAGAAGCCGTCAGGTTCAGGATCAGTCCCTGGTTGCTGCCACACACAGACGCGTGAGGCTCTTCGACAAAAGACTGCAAAGCCGACGACAGCCAGTGATACCGGCGCGCCAGTCGGCTATCGGGGTTCATCCCCTGCTGTATCACCGCCCACTCCCCTTCCACGGTCAATACGAAAGAATGCAGGTAGAGTTGAAAACCATCCTGTACGGCCGTATTGTCGACTTTGGCCGATAGTTTACTCTGACGCACCAGCTCTTCACCGTTCAGTCCTGTCTTCTCACAAATGGTCAATAATTCGGCAGGGGTCTGTCGGGAAGCCTTTCCACGCCCCCCACAGACGTATATACCCAGTTCGGAAGAACGCTGGTTGATGGCCTTTTTCAACGCGTTCATCACGGAAGTAGTGATGCCGGAAGAGTGCCAGTCCATCCCCAGTACACATCCCAGCGACTGGAACCAGAACGGATCACTCAGCCTCCGGAGCAGTTCGCTACGGCCATACTCCATAACGATGGCTTCCACAATAGCCCCTCCGAGCCGACTCATGCGTTGAGCCAGCCACGGCGGCACCGTTCCGTAGTGCAAAGGCAGATCCGCGTGTCCTCTTCTCATAAACCTTAGCCGTCTGATACAGGATACAAAAATAAGCGAATTTATCGGCTCTCCCGACAGGCCGGGAGCTATTTAACGAAACCGACCGTCAGGATCTGTGATTATCTTATGACAAACAGGTCTGCCAGCGCGCCCGTTTCTATCCCTTCCTTCTTGCCTTCCTTTCCCATTTATTCACAATCCGGGAAAAAGAAGATGAACAAAAACTCTTTTTCGCTCCCGCCACATGAAATTCTCCCCTGCCGAAGCTGAAGATCCGTAAACTCCCAAAAAGTGTTTAAATCCTTTTTCTCAAAGAGATACCACACCCAAAAAGAAGCGATCAGGCTTAAACAAAACATACTAACAAACGTTATAATAGCAATTTTGCAGATTTCATCTGTTTGTAGAACCTATTACCCGACCCGGTATGAATAAACTTTTACTTGTCTTAGCTATTCTGTTCTTGTTATTGTGCGGATGTACTTTCGCTTCCGGAGGAGATACCAGCAAACAATCTCTCAACGAAGTACATGCCGACCATCCGAAGCAACCCGTAGTGGCTGCTACCCCTCATTCAGGTATCATCCCGATCCAACTGAACGAAGGCCACGGCCAACTCCAGGTACATAAAGAAAAAGATGAAACCATTTACATTGAATTCAATTCCGACGGATATGACCGGCTACACGCCCGGGTATTCTCCGCGGATAGCTTATCCAATCTCCGCTTTTCCCAGATCGTGCTTCCCAACGGCAATACAGACGGGCCTTTTGGCGGCAGAATGGATTATATGTTGCCCATCCATGGTATTTATCGGCTATTGATCCACGAGAATCTGATGGCAGGAGATCCCTGGGGAGGATATTTCACCGTAGAGATCCATCTGCTCAACTGATCCGTTGCTACAGGCCAATACCCTGGTTCCCTGACAAACAGCTTTTACGAACGCTCGATTGTATGAAGAACTTTTTCACTGCCACACCCTCGTTTCTTCCTCTTGCCAGACATACGTGTTACTTAGGTGTGGTGTGTTTCCTGATAGGGTGCGCAGGGTGCCATTCGCGCAGGCTACCCGATATTCCCGGACTCTCTGCCTGCCAGGAGCCTGCCTCTGCGGAGACCGCGGAACTCCAGGTAGATTTCCTGCTGGTAGATTCCATCCATCTTACGTTTGCCAATGACCTGCGGTCCGACACATTTATTCATGAAAAAGACTGGAATACCTTAGCCGAACACATGATCACCTGTAGCTACGATACCTTCCGGAACCAAAGCAACATACACATCACCCTGATACCGCCAGACTACACCCTGTGTATCAAATACAAAGAGATGCCTGCCGATCACAAAGACTGGTTGCTGATCTGGGAAGAGGCCGGAGTGGCCAAATACCGCGACCTCTGGTTCCATCTGTCCGAGACTTCGAAATCTCCTGTGTACAACCTGCTCAACCGCTATAAACCCTGAGTCCCCTTGACAGAAATCCTACATACCTTTCTTGATCCAACTGCCTGGATTGCACTGCTCACCTTAGTTTTCCTGGAAGTTGTACTGGGCATAGACAACATTGTATTCCTCTCCATCATGACCTCCCGGCTACCTGCCGGGCAACAACCTCACGCGCGTACCATAGGTCTGTTGCTGGCCATGCTCGCACGCATTTCGCTGCTTTTCGGAATTTCTTTGCTGATGCGGCTGACACAGCCGTTATTTACTTTCCATACCCACTGGATAGAAGGAAGCGTCACCGGACAAAGCCTCATTGTACTTCTGGGAGGACTGTTCCTGCTCTACAAAAGTGTCACAGAGATCCATCATAAATTCGAAAGTCAGCCACACGCGACACGCGCTTCCGCCCACGCGAGCAGTTTCTGGCAAGTGATACTGGTAGTGGTTGCCCTGGATGTAGTCTTCTCCTTCGACAGTGTACTCACTGCCGTAGGGATGATCAGCTTCAAGGAATATGGATACGCAGGGGCTATGACCATCATGGTCACAGCCATTGTCCTTTCCGTAATGGTGATGCTCTGGTTCGCGGGTCCCATCAGTCGTTTCGTCAACACCCACCCTACCATACAGATGCTGGCCCTCTCCTTCCTGATACTCATCGCCGTGATGCTATTGGTAGATGCCGCCCACCTGGCAGGCATCACCCTGCTGGGCAAAGAGATCCACGACATACCCAAAGGATACATCTATTTCTCTATCGCCTTCTCCTTAGCGGTAGAAATGCTGAATATGAAACTGAGAAAAAGGAGACAGAAAAAAACCGATAATTCACAAGTTACATAGAAAAAGAAAGAAACCTACCCAGGCACTTTTATTACCCGTTTTCATCCCTACCGCCTTCCGGATAAACCCTCCGGAAAAGAACACACGAACCATGAGCTGCGACAGAGGTAGAACAGGTGTCCGTTACCGGACCCCACCTCGGTACTATACAACTGATAATCAAAACAGTATAAATCAGGCATACGTATTGTCATATACATTCACAGCAAATAAAACGGTTTGTATTTACCAGTCGTTCTTACAAACAACCGGCACACACCGGCAAACAAACAAGAGTATGACAACCAAACTATTCAGTAGAAAATCACTCCTCCCGGGAGTAAAAGACCGCCTGCTGAACAGTCATACACACCACGCGGCTGTCCCCAAATAGAAAAACGCACCTTTCCTCAGGTGCCTGGCCAACGGTCGGCGCGGTCAAAACAGGTAGAGACACCCTGATTTACTTACAAAGGGTAAAGAGGGTCAGGTGCCAAGAACATACAACCGGCGCAAAGCCATCCGCTTCCTTATTGCAGAAGAACAGATGAGCAAACACCCCGATCCTCAACGAACCGGGGTGCCCACATTTACTAATCAATTGATAACTGCTTCTACTCAGTTAACATGACTAACTACCTCGTCAACATCCATGTGACGGCAAAGTTCAGCATAAGCTGAGTTTTAAAAAGTTTTTGTACATAAATAAAACAATAATACATTTATTCCCCTTATTGGTAACAAACCTTACATGGGATCCGCATCAGAAAGACTACATTTGTTTTTCAACCCGACAGTGGGTTTTCTACTACCTGGGCATAACACAACTAAATAGTGTATCAGATGAAAAACAAACTCATGACTTTCTGTGTAGCTTGTCTCCTGAGCGGCAAAGCCCTGTATGCACAATATCCCTTCAATGACACCGCTTTGCCGGATGAGGAAAGGATCGATAACCTGATCTCTCTGATGAGCCTGGAAGAAAAGATCTCCGCGCTGGGCAATAACACGTACATTCCCCGTCTGGGTGTGCAGGGTTCGGCCAGTGTAGAAGCGCTGCATGGAGTGGTGCTGGGAGGACCTACCTTCGGTACCAGCCGGGAAACCACACCCACCACCGTATCTCCGCAAAGCTATGGCCTGGGACATACCTGGGACCCGGAGCTGATACGCCGGATCGCCGGATATATATCTACCGAAAACCGATTCCTGTTCCAGAATGCCAGATACCGTCGCAGCGGTCTGGTCATGTGGGCACCGAACGCGGACCTGGGACGTGACCCGCGCTGGGGACGCACGGAAGAGTGCTACGGCGAAGACGCCTTCCTGACCTCGCGTTTAGTCACCGCGTTTGTCCAGGGCATACAAGGCGATCATCCCCGTTACTGGCGCAGTGCCGCCCTGATGAAACACTTCCTGGCCAATAGCCATGAATTCGGTCGCACATTCACCTCATCCGACCTTACCGATAAGCAATTCCGTGAATATTATTCCTATCCGTTCTACAAAGGGATCACCGAAGGGGGTAGTCAGGCCATGATGACTGCCTATAACTCTTACAACGGCATCCCCTGCACCATACACCCGATGCTGCGTGACATCGTCATGAACGAATGGGGCTTTCACGGTACTCTGATTACCGACGGCGGAGCCTTCAGGCTGTTACTCAGTGACCATAAAGCCTTCGACAACCGGGCCGAGGCAGCGGCAGCCTGTATCCGGGTAGGGATCACTAAATTCCTGGATGTCTACCGCGACGCGGTAGAAGACGCGGTAGCACAGGGACTGGTCACTGAAAAGGAGATCGAACAAAATATCCGGGGCAATCTGTGGATCTCTCTGCGCCTGGGACTGCTGGATAAATCGGACGAAAATCCTTATGCCCGTATCGGTGTAGACGATGCCACAGAACCCTGGACCCGCGAAGAGACGAAAGAATTAGTGCGGGAAGCGACCCGCAAATCGGTGGTGCTTCTCAAAAATGAGAAAGAGTTGTTGCCGTTAGATAAATCGCGCCTCAAACGGGTGGCGGTGATCGGCGAACGTGCCACACAGGTGATCGAAGACTGGTACAGTGGCACAGCCCCTTACAAAGTCACTGTATGGGATGCCATCCGGGAAGAGCTGGGTGAGACGGCAGAGATCCGCTATGTGGCTTCCAACCGGATGGACAGTGCCCGCACTGCCGCGGCATGGGCCGATGTAGCCATCGTCTGTGTGGGCAATCATCCCTGGTGCAACGCAGGCTGGGAACAGGCTCCGGTACTTGGAGAAGGGAAGGAAGCCGTAGACCGGATGTCTATCCTGCTCGATCAGGAAGACCTGGTGATGCAGGTACAAGCGGCCAATCCGCACACCGTAGCGGTGCTTATCAGCAGCTTCCCATACGCGATCAACCGGATGCAGGAGAAAGTACCGGCCATTGTCCATGTGACCCAGTGCAGTCAGGAACTGGGACACGGGGTCACAGATGTGCTTTTTGGCCATTACAACCCGGCAGGCCGACTGACCCAGACCTGGGTACGCGACATCAACGATCTGCCGCACATGATGGATTATGACCTGCGCGACGGACGTACCTATATGTATTTCAAAGGTAAACCCCTGTATGCCTTCGGACACGGGCTCAGCTACACGACTTTCTCCTACCACAAGCTGCGTACCGACCGCAAGCGGATCAACGAAGGAGATACGCTTACAGTTACAGTAGATGTAAAGAATACAGGCAGATACGACGGAGAAGAGGTGATACAATTATATATCTCCCATCCTAAAAAAGACAACGACACTCCCATCCGGCAGTTGAAAGCATTTCAGCGCATAGCCATACCTAAAGGAGAGACACAGACAGTGTCGTTACAGATACCCTGGACAGAACTTCAGGTATGGGACGAGAGCAAAAAGCGATTCGTACTTCCCCGGGAAAGATATATCCTGGAGCTGGGAGCTTCTTCCGACGACATCCGGTTACGTACACAGTTATAGCTACTTCAGTTGAAAGAAATAAATGGTGAACCATGCTATGACGATCTACTGAACGTGCTGTAAGCACTTTTCATATTGCCTGGTTACATCTGTTGATCTGTGCTTGCGTGTGTCGTAAGATAACCACTTGTCATTTCCAGAAAACTTTCCGGGGAAACCCCGAAAATCTTCCTTGGAAAGTCTGCCAACCTTCCAAGGAAAGTCCGGACCCTTTCCTTGGAAAGTCTGCAGGTTCTCCATGGAAAGTTTTCCGTCTCCCGGACAGCTAACAGACAAAACAGTTCTATCCACCCCACCGAAAATCCAACGCCGGACTTATATACTTTTCATCCCTCTATTTGAAAACTTTTGCATGAAAAATTGTATCTTTGCACCGTTTTATACAATCAGCATACTAAAGAACATATTTATATGATCGATCAGATAGAGCAACTGCTGGCCGAAGTAGATCAGCTACAGGCTGCCAACGCCGGAGAACTGGAAGCATTACGTATCAAATACCTCAGTAAGAAAGGCGCTGTCAATGAATTGATGGCAGACTTCCGCCATGTACCCGCCGAACAGAAGAAAGAGGTAGGTATGAGGCTGAATGAACTGAAGACCAAAGCGCAGGAAAAGATCAGCGCGCTGAAAGAGCAATTTGAGCAGACAGATACCGGCACCGATGATATAGACCTCACCCGTACGGCATACCCGGTGAAGCTGGGTACCCGTCATCCGCTCTCTATTGTAAAGAATGAGATCATTGATATTTTCGCCCGCCTGGGATTCAGCATTGCCGAAGGTCCTGAGATCGAAGACGACTGGCATGTATTTTCTTCACTGAACTTCGCTGAAGACCATCCGGCACGTGATATGCAGGACACTTTTTTCATTGAGGCCCACCCCGATGTGGTCCTGCGCACGCATACCTCTTCGGTGCAGACCCGCGTCATGGAAAAGACCCAGCCCCCTATCCGTATCATCTGTCCGGGAAGAGTATACCGCAACGAAGCCATCAGCTATCGCGCGCACTGCTTCTTCCATCAGGTAGAGGCTCTCTATGTAGCAGAGAAAGTGTCGTTTACCGATCTGAAACAGGTGTTGTTGTTGTTTGCTAAAGAGATGTTCGGCGCAGAAACACAGATCCGCCTGCGTCCTTCCTACTTTCCGTTCACCAAACCCAGTGCCGAAATGGACATCAGCTGCAACATCTGCGGTGGAAAAGGCTGCCCCTTCTGCAAACATACCGGTTGGGTAGAGATCCTGGGATGTGGCATGGTAGACCCCAATGTACTGGAATCCTGTGGCATCGACAGTAAAGTCTACAGCGGCTACGCGCTGGGAATGGGTATCGAAAGGATCACCAATCTCAAGTACCAGGTCAAAGACCTGCGCCTCTTCTCAGAGAACGACATACGCTTCCTCAAAGAATTCGAAGCGGCAAACTAAAAGGATTTACGATGGGACGGTTTACGAACCGTTGGTCGACGAAGTCAACCAACGGTCAGCAAAGCTAATTACGATTGAAATCACTCCCTGTGATAATGACCGTTGTCTGGACATTTTCATCAGGAAAATAGAAGTAACTTCCATCGTAAATGAAAACCTGTCAATGTTCCTGAGTATTAATCATTCAATAAGGTTCATAAATTATGAGATCAATCACAGATACAGATAGCTTTCTGATACCAAGAAATAAAAGAATGATCCTGATTCCGGAAAGTGATCTCAATCGTACATCGTAAATCTGTAAATCGTAAATCCCTTCATGTCAAAAGATCAGTTAGTCACACGCAATTATGGCTACATTCTTGCAGCTAACTTCCTGTTATTCTTTGCTTTCTACCTGATCCTGCCCGTACTGCCTTTTTATCTGACGGAAGAGTTTGGCATCGGGAACGCGTTGGTAGGTGTCATCCTGTCCTGCTATACGGTCGCGGCACTCTGTATCCGTCCGTTCTCCGGCTATTTGTTAGACACATTCTCCCGGAAGCCACTCTATCTGCTGTCCTACTTCACCTTTACCTTAGTATTCGCGGGATATATGCTGGCCACTGTGCTCACGCTTTTCATCATGCTGCGGGTGGTACACGGGCTTTCCTTTGGGATGGTCACCGTAGCCGGAAACACCTTAGTGATCGATATTACACCCTCTTCCCGTCGCGGTGAAGCGGTTGGCTATTACGGACTGATGAACAATACCGCCATGAGTTTCGGTCCGATGACAGGACTGTTTATGCACGAGATCTGTTCGTTCGAAACCATTTTTCTCGTCTCTCTCCTTTCAGGAACAGCAGGATTCCTGATGGCCTGTATGATAAAAAGCCCGTCCAGACCTCCGGTGAGTCGTGAACCGCTCTCTCTCGATCGGTTTGTCCTGATCAAAGGAATACCTGCCGGTATCTCCCTGCTGCTGCTCTCCGTTCCCTATGGAATGACCAGCACTTACATTGCTGTCTATGCCCAGGAGATCGGCATCCAACTCAGCAGCGGTCTTTTCTTCACTTTCCTGGCTATCGGGATGGCCGTTTCGCGGCTTTTCTCCGGCAAACAGGTAGACAAAGGGCGTATCACACAGGTGATCCGTATAGGTATGTATCTGGTATGCGTATGCTATTTCCTGCTGGCGGCGTGCGACCTGCTGATCCGGTGGAACCAGCAACTGACTACCGTATTGTTCTTCACCATCGCTTTGCTGCTGGGTACAGGGTTCGGTACGATGTTCCCGGCATTCAACTCGCTCTTTATCAACCTGGCACCAAACAGCAAACGGGGCACAGCCACCTCTACCTACCTGACCTCCTGGGATGTAGGGATCGGACTGGGTCTGACAGCGGGCGGATGGATCGGGCAGCACTTCACCTTTAGCCGCGCTTATTTGCTGGGGGCTTGCCTGACTGTAATTTCCGTATGCTGGTTTACGTGGAAAGTATCTCCTCATTTTCAGAAAAACCGGATCTCATAAAGCATCCCCTGCCGAAGCAGGTATTATGAGATACCCACCTCTGTGCCCAAAGCAGGTATCTGCAGGCCCGCGGACAACCGCCCGGCAATCCTGTATAGCCATAGCCCACCTTTTGTTTTCCTTTTACTGAACTCTCCTTCTCTTTTCCGTTCTATTTCCGGAAGAAAAAACCTGAGCAGCAAATAGGGTATCTGACAAAAAAACAGTATATTTGTTACAAGAAACAAACGCTACCGAACGATGGGAACCTCCCGACATACTCCTTCCGACCCGCCAGGCCTGTAAAGCTCCGGATAGGTACAGACCTCCTTCTACCGGGAGCCAGAGAAGCCCGCCTGTCCGGACGGATACCAGATGAGACTCAACCTGAATCATTCACCTTACACCTTTCACATATGGAAACCTCTTCTATGTACAGCGATTCTCAAAAGAGAACGATCGGTACCCTTTTTATCATCCTGGGACTTCTGATCATCGCAGCAGCCACCCTGTCTACCGTAACGTCTATTACCGGACGAAGTATGTCACCCTCGCTGGCCCTGTATCTTCCCGTAATCCTTGCGTTACTTATATGGACTCCCCTGTTGTTTGTACTGAAAGGAAAAGCCAGCGTAGCAGCCGCCATCCATATAGCCTACATCCTGGCCAACCTGCTACTGGGCACAGACCTGAGGCTGGGACATATCCTGATGATGCTGTTCCTCTCTCTGCCTTGCTGGGTCATTCTGGCACATACTCCGGAACTCCCTGCTGTGCAGATACCGGCAGCCCTGATGGCCGGAAGTTCCATCTTTTTCTCACTGATCCTGTTTTCTATCCTGGAACACAACCTGCACATCATATTCAGGGTACTGTTCCGGATGTGCGACCTTGCGGAACTCATTGCCGGTGGACTGCTGATCGGGAAATCCGTTCAGTGGATAGGCGGAACCCTGCCCGATGAAGCAGGCGAATACCTCGCAGACGAAATAGAAGAAGAGCCCACCTGACTCTGTCTTTCCGGAGCAAAGACCGGTACAGGCAGGAAAACAACGTAGCCCGGTACATTATTTTTACCTTACGGAACACCTCTAACTGACAAAAAAGAACTATTTTTGTTATTCATAAGCACGCGGCTTCTCCAAAAGGAGCAGCAATGTTGTGGTATGCCTGCGCAGGATATATATAAAACCGACCAAACTCCGTATACATAAAAACAGATGATATGAGAAAAAAGAACGTTATGAAAAAGTACTTGCCTGGTTCGAAGCAAATATGCCGGTGGCAGAAACAGAATTGCACTATACCGATGCTTTCGGGCTGTTGGTAGCCGTGATCTTGTCGGCACAATGCACCGACAAACGGGTGAACATAGTAACGCCACCTCTGTTGGAAGACTACCCCACACCGGAAGCCATGGCTGCCGCCACTCCGGACGTGATATTCGAATATATCCACAGTGTTTCTTACCCGCGCAACAAAGCCAGACACCTGGTAGGGATGGCACAGATGCTGGTCCGGGATTTTCACAGTACCGTGCCCGACACCCTGGAAGACCTCATCAAGCTGCCCGGCGTAGGACGCAAAACAGCCAACGTGATCCAATCCGTTGTCTACAACAAACCGGCCATGGCGGTAGATACGCACGTGTTCCGCGTATCCAACCGCATCGGGCTGACAACAAATTCCAAAACACCCCTGGCCACAGAAAAAGAATTAGTTAAATACATTCCTCCCCAGCTTATTCCCATCGCTCACCACTGGCTTATCCTGCACGGACGGTATGTCTGCCAGGCACGTATACCCAAATGTGAAAAGTGCGGATTACAACCTTATTGCAAGTACTACTGCACCACCTACAAATTGACTGCGGATCACAAGAAAGGGACGAATAAATGATATTTTTTTAGCTGAAAAAATGAAATAAATACTAACTTTGCGGGCAACAAGACGCAGACCTGAGAGCCTGTAGACCTACAACTCCGGTCCGGTGATCACAAGCTGTGATCTTGCTGCGGGAAGTTATCACTTTTAAATAAAATAATAGAGTATTATGCAAACCATTGACAATTTCAATTTTGCCGGTAAAAAGGCGTTCGTTCGTGTAGACTTCAACGTGCCTCTGGACGAAAACTTCAACATTACAGACGATACCCGTATCCGTGCCGCGCTCCCTACCCTGAAAAAGATCCTGGGCGATGGTGGCAGTGTGATCATCGGTTCCCACCTGGGACGTCCGAAAGGCCCGACCGATAAATTTTCTCTGAAACATATCAAAAACCACGTATCGGAATTGCTGGGGGTTGAAGTTCAGTTTGCCAACGACTGTATAGGTGAAGAAGCCGCCGTCAAAGCTGCCGCCCTGCAACCGGGAGAAGTGTTGTTGCTTGAAAACCTGCGTTTCTATGCCGAAGAAGAGGGCAAACCCCGCGGACTGGCCGAAGATGCTACCGAAGAAGAAAAAGCCGCGGCCAAAAAAGCAGTGAAAGAGAGTCAGAAAGAATTCACCAAAAAACTGGCTTCGTATGCGGATTGCTACGTGAATGACGCGTTCGGTACGGCTCACCGCGCGCATGCTTCTACCGCGCTGATCGCTCAGTATTTTGACAAAGATCACAAGATGTTCGGATACCTGATGGAAAAAGAGGTGAAAGCTGTTAACCGCATCCTCAACGACATCCAGCGTCCGTTCACCGCCATTATGGGTGGTTCGAAAGTCTCTTCCAAGATCGACATCATCGAAAACCTGCTGTCTAAAGTAGACAATCTGATCATTGCCGGCGGGATGACTTATACCTTCACCAAAGCGTTGGGTGGCCACATCGGTAACTCCATCTGTGAAAATGACAAGTTAGATCTGGCGCTCGAATTGCTCGACAAGGCAAAGGCCAAAGGGGTGAATATCGTGCTGGCCGTGGACGCGAAGATCGCGGACAAATTCTCGAACGATGCCCATACACAATTCGTACCGGTGACAGAGATCCCCGACGGATGGGAAGGTCTGGACATCGGTCCCGAAACAGAGAAGATATTTACCGACGTGATCCGGAATTCCAAAACGATCCTGTGGAACGGTCCTACCGGCGTATTCGAATTTGACAACTTCACTCACGGTTCACGCGCCGTAGGAGAAGCCATTGTAGAAGCTACGAAGAACGGAGCTTTCTCGCTGGTAGGAGGAGGCGACTCAGTGGCCTGTGTCAACAAATTCGGACTGGCCGACGGAGTGTCTTACGTATCTACCGGAGGGGGCGCACTTCTCGAAGCGATCGAAGGCAAAAAACTTCCGGGTATCGCTGCCATCGAAGAGTAATCTTTTCCCATATAATAAAAAGGCAGCCTTCCGACAGGAAAGGTTGCCTTTTTTCAGAAAACAGTCCGGATCGAACGATCCGTGTGGTACAACTGAACATACCCACAGACCGGTTCAATCGTACAACGTAACGTTCCCAGATGTTAACAATCAAATAAGGGTCCTGACGAAGGAGTAAACCTGTAAACAATACCTCTCTTTAATGTATCCCATGAAAAAAATCATCATCCTTACCTGTTCACTGGCTCTCCTGCTCTCTTCCTGCTGGTGGAAAAAAGAGCGTCCGGCAGGAGATCTGGAACCGCTGCGCCTGGGAGCTATGGCTTCTATGGACTATCTTCCTTTTGTGGTTGCCCAGAGGCAAGGCATATACGACTCCTTGGGACTGGACGTAGAGATTGTCAAATTCTATTCTGCCAACGACCGGAATGCTGCTTTTCAGTCCGGCAATCTGGACGGTACAGTCATCGACTATACCGGAGCGGCCCTGCAACATGCCAACGGCATCCCTTTGCAGATCGTGATGAAAAACGATGGCTACTTCTATCTGATCGCCTCGGCAGAGAGTGGAGTGACCGACGTGAGCCAGTTAGAAAGGCGCAACGTGGCCGTTTCCCGCAACACCGCTATTGAATTCGCGACCGACCGCATCCTCACACAGGCAGGCATATCGCCCTTAAATGTCAACAAGCCGGAGATCAACAAGATCCCTCTGCGCCTGGAAATGCTGCAAAACAATCAGATCGACGCTTCTGTCTTTCCCGATCCTTTTGCCAGCATCGCGCTGAGCAAAGGCAATCCTTCCTTAGGTACCACGCGCGACCTGGGTATCACAGTGACCGGGACCATCTTCTCACAAAAAGCCATTGAAGAAAAGCCTGACGAGATCCGTACCCTGATCAAAGGATACAATCTGGCAGTCGATTACATACGCCGGACACCCCGGATCTACTGGAAAGAGATACTGATCAGTGACGTAGGGCTGCCCGATTCATTGGTCAATTCTGTGGTACTGCCCGATTTCACCTACGCGACACGCCCTGTGCCCAAATCCATAGAAAGTACCATCTCCTGGCTCAAAAGCAAACGCTTAGTACCGGATACCTATATAGGTACGGATCTGGTCAACATGGATTTCGCCGCGAAAAAATAATCCGAAAGCATCGTGAGTACCGTCCGGATCAGCCAACTGAATGTTTCTTACCAGCGAAGGAATAAAACCACCGAAGCCTTACACGATTTTTCGCTCTATACCGCAGGTGGGACTATCGACGCGCTTGTCGGGCCTTCGGGGTGTGGCAAATCGACGCTGCTTCACGTACTGGCCGGAGTGATCCGGGACTATCGGGGAGAGGTAATGATCGACGGTCGGCCTCCCACGCCACGCCGGCAATCGATAGGACTGGTACCGCAACATTACGGCTTGCTGCCCTGGAAACGGGTACGGGAAAATATCTTTCTGCCAGCTACACTGCACAGGCAGAAAGCAGACCCGCTACCGGCAAATGATATTCTACGCACCCTGGAACTGGACACGCCGTTGCATCGCTATCCGCACGAACTGAGTGGCGGGCAACAACAACGGGTAGCACTGGCACGCGCATTTATCCAGCGTCCCGGACTGCTGCTCATGGACGAGCCCTTCTCGGCTTTAGACGCGCTCACAGCCGAACGCGGCAGACAACTGTTCCTGAAACTGTGGAAGGAGCACCCGGTCACAACTCTTTTCGTAACACACAACATCGAAGAGGCCGCCTGCGTCGGACAGCGCGTTATCCTGCTCAGCCGTGCCCCCCGGCACTGTGACCCATATTCTGGAAAGCCCCACCGCCGGAGAGATCCGACAGATCATAGAGGAACAATGGAACTGAAACGCATCAGGTATATACTGACCAACATGCTTCTGGGCATGGTGCTGATCAACCTGCTCTGGTGGCTCTCGGCGCGCCTGTTACAGCTCCCCGCGCTGGTAGATCCCTGTAAGGTATACGCGCACCTGGGTGAGGTATGGAGGCAGTCCATGTCTTCCCACCTGCTTGCCAGTCTGCGCCGGATAGTGATCGGAGTAGGGCTGGCCACCCTGATTGGTATGCTCACGGCTTTCTGGATGGTACGCAGCCGCTTAGCCGGCCGCCTGCTGGGAGCGTTTGTCTATTTCGCCTATCCGATACCCAAACTGGCTCTCCTGCCCGTAGTGATGCTACTGGCCGGATTGGGAGATGCTCCCAAGATCCTGATGATCATACTGATCATTGTGTTCCAGATCATTATCAACCTGCGCGACAGCCTGCGCGACATCCCGAAAGAGAGTTTCCTGATCGTCACCTCCCTGGGAGCCACCCCCTGGCAACGACTGAGATATGTGGTCTTTCCGGCCATTCTGCCCGACCTGCTCTCTACACTGCGCGTAGCCATAGGAACCGCGATCTCGGTACTCTTTGTCACCGAGACCTACGGTACGGACCGGGGAATGGGATTCTTTATTGTAGATGCCTCAGCACGTTTCAACTACACAGAAATGTATGCGGGCATCGTCATACTCAGTATGCTGGGCTTTCTGCTCTTCCTGACTACCGACCTGCTCGAAGCATGGCTGTGCAGCTGGAAAAGCGGTCAAAGAGCTTCAGAAGAAAACATATAGCCCACCCGTACAGATACATAGAAAACTAAATAAACAACATCCATTTTACAAACAGATCACACATGAGACGCATTTTACTTTCAACAATTACGCTGATCTTCCTACAGACTGCTTCGGCACAGGAGAAATCAGCAGATGCCTGGATCAACACACTCAAAGAACGCATTGTATTGATGGGATACGCGCAGACAGGATATACTTACGACAGCGACCCGGAAGCCAAAAATACATTTGATGTAAAACGCATCATTTTCATGGCAGACGGTAAGCTCACCGATCAATGGTCGTGCTACTTTATGTACGACTTCAAAGGCGGTGGCAACCTGCTGGAGGTATATACCGAATACAGATTCCTGCCGGGTCTGTCGGCCCGTATGGGACAGTTCAAAACCCCTTACAGCATCGAAAATCCGCTATCACCCACTACGGTGGAACTGATCGACTGTTATTCGCAGGCAGTCAGCTACCTGGCGGGTATCAATAACAGCGATCCGTTGTACGGGGGAACTTCCGGGCGCGACATCGGCCTGATGATCCACGGCGAGCTCCTCAATCAGTATGTATATTACCACCTGGCGGTGATGAACGGTCAGGGCATCAACATCAAAGACAAGAACGACCAGAAAGACCTTGTAGGCAGCCTGATGGTGAATCCTCTCTCCTGGCTGTCCGTAGGCGGTTCGTTCATCAAAGGCAAAGGAAACGCGGTAGCGGAATCGCCATACAACACCATCGGGACAGACGAGAATTACGACCGCAACCGCTGGGCCGCAGGGGGGGTATCGTAGAGACAAAACCCCTGAGCCTGCGCAGCGAGTACCTGGCAGGCAAAGACGGTCGTGTACGCAGCAACGGGTTCTATGCCACAGCCAACTACCACGTATGTCCCCGGTTCGATATCATCGCTTCCTACGACTACATCAACCGCGACACATCGGTGAGCGACAAACAGACCCATTATGTAGCGGGTGTACAATACTGGTTCTATCCCCGTTGCCGCCTGCAGGCACAGTA
>Ga0192245_10004_pt1 | contig 122103 bp, 93 predicted proteins | sample Koala_Koa27_M3_FD_131238 | JGI IMG/M metagenome (GOLD analysis project Ga0192245, IMG submission 131238) | Enriched cells from koala feces incubated with labeled cellulose particles, San Francisco Zoo, California, United States - Koala_Koa2-7_M3 ...
GGAGACGCACGCTATGTGGGTTGGACCTGCACCGCGGAGACGCACGCTATGTGGGTTGGACCTGCACCGCGGAGACGCACGCCGTGCGTCTCTACAGGTAATCCCTTTCTCTGTAGAGGAAGGAATAGAACCTGATGTGGCGGATACGCTTATAGATAAACGATATAGCAAGTCTCTATCACATAACAGAGCACGATACCTACAAGGAATCAGAAATACTTACTTAGTAATTAACACCTATTTTATAGATCACAAATCTATAAAAAAGTATCTTTGTACACAATAAATAAAAAGAATCTATAGCTATCACATTGGATATACAGCTTCCTCACTATCCACGGGGATTTCACCTGATCACCCGTGAGATCGTCTCCCGCCTGCCTGAACTGCCGGAAAGCGGCGTTATCGTGGTGTTTATCAAACATACCTCTGCCGGACTGACGATCAATGAGAATGCCGACCCGGATGTAAGGCACGATTTCCAGACTTTTTTCAACCGGCTGGTTCCCGACGGAGCCCCTTATTTTATTCACACTTTGGAAGGGCCCGACGATATGAGTGCCCATATAAAAGCATCGCTGATGGGTACAAGTATAACGATACCGATCAAAGATCACCGTCTCAATCTGGGAACCTGGCAGGGCATCTATCTCTGTGAATTCCGTGACGGAGGGGACCGCAGAAAATTAAGTGTCACGATCCTGTAGAAAGATCTACTTCGTCTGTTGCGCTCTCTATACTCCGGAAAAGACAAAGTCACTGCCCCGTCTTCTATATTCGGGAAAGCCGGAATAGCGACCTGTTGGAAATCACTCCCTGAACAGACAAAGATCCTCTCAGCCAGGTGAGACTGTCTGCTGAGGCCAGGATTTTGCCAACACCTTACTCCCCTATTGGCAAAGTGTTGCCACTTTGTTGGCAAGGTCTTGCCATCCCATTGGCAAAGTGTTGCCAACGCATTGGCAAAATCTTGCTAACAGGACGGCAAAATAGCCCTGGAACGACACCCAGATCGTACAGGAAGAATAACGTGATTATTTGTCTACCAATCATACTGTTCTACATAGGCATCAAATTCCTGCGGATGATCTGTACCACATTTTTCAAGTATATTCAGCACCTGCTGTTGCTCAGCAGGAGAAAGCAAACGTTCGCCCTTTCGGATCCGGTAATAGGTTCTCTGGCTGAAACAGGAGATCAGCTGAGAAATTACAGCCTGCATCTGTTTGTAAGGCAGGTTTTCCAGCAGTCTGACGCATCCTTTGGCAAAGCGCGCTTTAGCAGCAGACCGATAAAAGGGGCAAGCTCTCTCTTGCAAAGCAGCCAGGTAGTGGGGACTGATAATCAGCCAGTGTGGTTTATCTGCCGGTATACTCCGCACGACGAGTTGTCTCAGACAAGTGTTCGCGCGCGGACATCCGCCATTCAGACAAAGGAGATAGTTACGAGGCATCTGCGAGTAATGGATTTCTGCTTTCATAAGGTATATCTGTTTGCAAAACAAATATAACGAAAAGTAATAGCTTTCCACGCAACTCCGGGCAAATTCATCGAACTTCAGTTAACTGACCTGTATGCTACCCCATGACGCATTCTCTGCTCCGGAATCTGGTATGTATGATAAAAAGAGAAGATACAACAAAGGCCGAAAGATCCGTCCTTCAGCCTTTATCTATCCAAAGAGCCACTTTTACTTACGGTAAAAACAGCCCCTGTACCTCCGGGATACCCAAAAGATCAATACCCCATTTGTCGGAGGGCTTTGCATAACTGGTCGGGACAGGAAGTCGGGCGGTTCCCGCAACGTATCCCTTCCAGGCGGGCCATCACCTACTCCGGTCGCAGTCCGGTCACCAACCGGGAAATACCCTGTAGGTTGCCGTTGCATCCTCCCCAGAAGACCACCTTTTCAATGATACGATTATCATCTACACAGACCTCGATCACCTGGCTGCAAGTACCCTGCGTTTTATACGTAAGTTCCATTACTCCTCTGCTACCGGTTTCAGATTGGTATATACATTCTGTACATCCTCATCTTCTTCCAGACGTTCTACCATCTTATCTATCGTTTCGCGCTGTTCGGTAGTAAGTTCTTTTTCATCATTCGGAATACGGGTAAACTCCGAACCTTTGATCTCATAACCGTTTTCCTCCAGATACTTCTGGATCTGACTGAAAGATTTCGGATCGCCGTACAGGATCACTTCATCACCCTCATCTTCATACTCCTCATCCACCCCATAATCGATCAGTTCCAGGATCAGATCATCCAGATCTACGCCTTCTTTCCGGGCAATGGTGAACATGGCTTTGTGACTGAAAATAAAGTCAAGACTTCCACTGGTACCCAATGAACCGCCGTATTTATTGAATACACTGCGCACATTGGCCACTGTACGGGTCGTATTATCTGTGGCTGTTTCTACGAAAACAGCCACTCCAAAGGGTCCGTAACCTTCGTAGTTCATCTCTTTATAATCCTTCTGGTCTTTGCCCAGCGCGTTCTTGATGGCCCGTTCGATATTGTCTTTAGGCATATTTTCCCGCTTCGCATTGGCGATGACCGAACGCAGGTGCGGATTGTTTTCCGGATCGGGACCACCGGCCTTTACCGCGATAGCGATCTGTTTCCCTACCCGGGTAAATACGCGGGCCATATTGCCCCATCTTTTCAGTTTGGATGCTTTTCTATATTCAAATGCTCTTCCCATGGGATTTATATTTTCTATCTTGTAGTTACAAAAATAATTTCATTTCCGATTTACCTCAGTCGCGCCCCCAGCTTATTTTCCAGATTGGCTATCAGCTTAGACATGATCTTATCAATGATCTTATCGTTCAGCGTACGCTCTTCGTCCTGTAGCAGGAGACTCACCGCGTAGGATTTCTTTCCCGGCTCCAGGTTTTTTCCTTCGTAGACATCAAACAGACTTACCTCTTTCAGCAGTTTTTTCTCCGTTTCATACGCGATCTTCTCTATCTCGGCAAACTGCACCTGCTTATCCAGCAACAGAGCCAGGTCGCGCCTGACCACAGGATATTTAGAGATCTCTTTGTAACTGATCTTTACCTTACGGATGGCTTTCATCAACTCTTTCCAGTTGAGTTCCGCGTAACAGACCTGCTGATGGATATCAAACAGCCGAAGGTGTCGTCTGGCAACGATGCCACAGGTAGCCAGGAGTTTTCCTCCACGGGTGTGGACAGACAAAGCCGTCGCGTACAGATCGTTGGTCAGATTGCCCACCACCACACTCCGCATATCCAGCCCCAGCCGCAGGAAAATATCCTCTACATACGCTTTGAGTTCATATATACTGCTCTCTTCATTGGCATGGGCCCACGAATTCTGTACCCTTTTGCCGGTCAGCCAGAGTCCCAGATGGTATTCTTCCGAATAAGGAGCCAATACCTTTTCCGGATCTCTGCGTTCGGCCCGATAAAAATAACAATTGCCGAATTCGAAAAACCTCAGATCCGCGCTTTGACGATTGATGTTATAAGCGATACTCTCCAGACCACCAAACAGTAACGTTTGCCGCATCGCGTTCAGATCACTGCTCAGCGGGTTGAGAAGCATCACCGATCTTTCAGGCGGATAGTCTGTCAGCCCGTCGTAATAAGCCGCGCGGGTCTGGGAGTTATTCAGGATCTCATGAAAACCGGATCCGACCAATTGCTCGGAGATCAGGTTCTGCAATTTGTTTGACCGATCCTCTTCTCCCTTGGTGGTCAGACCGGAAGACAGCGTAGAAGGGATTTCTACATTATTATATCCGTAGATACGAAGTATATCTTCGATCACATCTACATCGCGCTGTACATCTACCCGATAAGGAGGTACGCCCAATACCAGTCCGGCAGGGTCTTCCCGCAGGATCTTCATCTCCAGGCTGGAAACGATCTTTTTCACCGTTTCTGCCGGGATCTCTTTACCGATCAGCGCAGAGATCTTATCGTAAGAGACACTGACCACAAAATCTTCCACAGGACATTCACAGACATCCTTGATCTCCGAAGAGATGGTGCCACCTGCCAGTTCTTTCACCAGCAGAGCCGCCAGTTTCAGACAGTAGACAGTCTGGTTCGGATCAATCCCCCGCTCGAAGCGGAAAGAGGCATCTGTATTGAGCCCGTGCCCGCGGGCCGTTTTACGTACCCAGGTCGGATGGAAATAAGCACTTTCTAAGAATATATGGGTGGTAGCTTCGGTGGTTCCCGAATCCAGTCCGCCAAACACACCTGCAATGCACATACCTTCTTCCTCGTTACAGATCATCAGGTCCCGATCGGACAACTTGCGTTCTACGCCATCCAGTGTGGTAAAGGAAGAACCTTCGGGCAGTGTTCTTACGATCACTTTTCCTCCTTTGATCTCTCCCGCGTCGAAACAATGCAAAGGCTGTCCGAACGCATGCAAAATATAATTGGTAATATCCACTACGTTATTGATAGGACGTACTCCGATGACACGCAGTTTATCCTGCAACCATTCGGGACTCTCTTTTACAGTGACACCCGATACGGTGACTCCGGCATAGCGCGGACACGCCTCCCGATTCTCTACGATAACGTCTATGTCAAGATCCTGATTTTCTACTTTAAAATCCTCTACCGACGGAGCAGATAAAGAGGTCTCATATCCGTTCTGCAGCAAATAGGCATACAGGTCACGCGCCACACCATAGTGAGAGGTAGCATCCGCCCGGTTGGGAGTAATGTCGACTTCCAGTACATAGTCGCTCTTTATATGGTAATATTCTTTGGCAGGCGTACCCGGTACGGCTGTTTCCGGAAGTACGATGATGCCCTCATGGCCTGTTCCGATACCTATCTCATCTTCGGCACAGATCATCCCGTTAGACTCCACGCCGCGTATTTTGGATTTCCTGATGACAAAACTATCTTCTCCGCTATACAGAGTAGTGCCTACGGTGGCTACTACCACTTTTTGTCCCGCGGCCACATTGGGAGCACCACACACAATCTGTACAGGCTGTCCGTCTCCCAGGTCTACTGTTGTCGTGTGCAGATGGTCCGAATTGGGATGGTCTTCGCAAGTCAGCACTTCACCGATCACCAATCCTTCCAGCCCTCCCCGGATGGTCTGTACCTCTTCCACGCTTCCGGTCTCCAGCCCGATAGAGGTGAGGGCCGCGGCCACCTCCTCCGGAGAGAGATCAAACGTTACATACTCTTTCAGCCAGTTATAAGAGATATTCATATAATAGGATATTTTTTTAGTTATCAAAAGACCCGCAAAGGTAATAAGTTTTTTTGGTAGTGAGGGTACTAAACATAAGAAAATTAACCTTTGCGGAAGGAGGAGGAAAAGGGGTGAAAATGTAAAAAAGCTCCTGCGTCCGAAAGACGCGGGAGCTTCTTATACGACTGCCGGAAAACCATATTCCAGCCATAGAGAAACAAAAGAAATATCTAAATAAAGTTCAGGTTAAAGGGTATCAGTTTTATTATTTATAAAGATAACCATGGTTTCATTTCTGGTCCACTGCTCAGAATCGTTTGGTGTAACGATGGCAATAAGGTTGCTTTCCGGTCTTGGTATAGTAATTCTGATGATAATCTTCCGCTTTCCAGAAGGTGGAAGCTGGTGTCACCTTAGTTACTACCTGATAACCTTTGGCTTTAAGTTGTTCGATGAGCTTGCGGGCGATCTCTTCCTGCTGAGGAGTAGTGTAGAAGATCTCTGAACGGTACTGAGGCCCCAGATCCGGTCCTTGTCCGTTGGCCTGTTCCGGATCATGTATTTCGAAAAACATCTTTGCCAGCGTTTCATACGAAACCTTTTCCGGATCAAAAAGAATACGTACCGCTTCGGCATGTCCGGTCTTTCCGGTACTCACCTGCTCATACGTCGGGTTGGGAACATCTCCGCCGATATAGCCCGATTCTACGGAAAGCACTCCAGGCACCTGTTTCAGCAGATGTTCTACTCCCCAGAAACAGCCACCGGCAAAGATCGCGGTCTGGTCTTCTTCTCCCTGAGGCACAACCGTACCCTCCGCTTCCGCTTCGGCAACAAAGTCTAAAGAAATCGAGTTGACACAATGGCGGGTATTCTTCGGAGTGAACCGTTCGCCTTCGAAAACATGTCCCAGATGAGCGCCACAGTTGGCACAGACAATCTCCGTACGGATACCGTCACTATCCAGTATACGCTTTACAGATCCGGGGATCTCTTCGTCAAAACTGGGCCATCCGCAACCGGAATCAAACTTATCTTCCGAACGGAACAAAGGATTTCCGCAACGTTTGCACACATACACACCCTCTTCATGGAAGTCATAATACGCTCCGGTAAAGGGACGTTCGGTGCCTTTATAAACGATCACTCTCTCTTCTTCTGGGGTCAATTCTTTCATTTCCTGAGCCATTATTAAATTAGTAATCCAACAAAAAGCAAATATAAAAAATAATCCGGCTTTCACTTGCATAATTTAAAATACACGATTCAACTCTTTCCAACTAACAACGTGCCTTTAGTGACAATTGTTTAAGAACAAATTGTTAAAATTACAAGTGAGTCAAAATTTTAGCTAAATAAATTCTTAAAAAACAATTACAAAAGGATACAACCGCGCCGCCAGATCCTTTCTTAGCAACCGCTGCCCCACCCCACAATCCATTCTATGCTGCACACCTGCGCTCTGTCGGTAAGTAGTTCTTCCTGCTCCGGCAAAGGCTTTGTTCAGTACTTTATTTTCTCTATTTCCTGTCTGTTGTACCTGATCCCATATCGGTCAAACATCCCGAAATCTTCTTCCGTCAATCCGGTATTCAGCACAGGGACAGCCTTATTATAATCACTTATATACATACGCGGAAGATCTTCCCAGTAGCTGTTTACAAGAGATTGAGCCTTGTTCAGGTAGTCACACTCTATATCCGCCAGATCGCCTAACGTATGAAACACAGCGGCAGTTGTAGCAGCAGCCCAACTATTGTCTGATGCCGCGGCCAACTTCTCCGGATACATTTCCATATATTCCGCAGAGAACCAGGCGAATGCTGCTGTGTGCAATTGATAATAGGTAGTGGTAGGAGAAGCATGCAAGAACCTTCCCCGCCGGTCGTCCAGCAAATCCTCTCCATGATCGGAACAATACAGCAAAGCAGTACGCGCGCTGCTCTCTTCCAGAAGAGAAATGATTTCTGCCAATACATGGTCTGTATAGTAAATACTGTTGTCGTAGGCATGAACGATCTTATCCCTATGCTTCAGAGAGACTGACGGGGCTTCATCCGGCAGAAAACGGGCAAACTCCTTCGGATAACGTTTGCTGTGATTGACATGTGAACCATACATATGAACCACAACAAACAGGGGATCTGAAGAAGAAAAAAGGATCCGACGCAATTCAGGGATCATCTCGCCATCGTACCGATTTTCATAGGAACCATTTTTCAGGGTAATATCTACAGTCTCATCCGCTTCCGAAGCAAAAAACTCGGTCAACGATTTATTGGCTGGTTGATTGGAAATAAACGCGGTACGAAAGCCGGCTTCACGGAACAAAGTCACTATACTTTTACACTTATATATGCTGTCATAATTCTCCGCGGAACAAGGAGATAAGAGGATGGGAACACTTTTATGAGTGGTATTGCTCTGAGTCAGTACATCCCGGAAAGGAACCAGCCCGCGCATAGCTGACATGCGCGGAGTAGTTTCACGACCATATCCGAATAAACTCCAGGAACTGGCCCGGGAGGCCTCTCCGATCACCAGGACAAAGACCTCCCGCTGATTATCTGTCCATGCTTTCCGTGCGTTGAAACGAAATCCTTCCGAGGTTTCAAAATAACCCAGACTCTGCTCCCAGCGCGCTACGGCCAATCGCATATTGTAACACACATTGACAGGAAAAATATGATATTGAAAAGCGAATCCAGGATTTCTCATGCCGGACACGACCGCCGCTCCCGTACCCATACATCCAAGAACCACTGCTACCACAGCCAGCCTTTTCCTGTATACAGGCTCCAGTCGGTCTTTTTTCCGTACCGAACGAACAGCTCCGATGAGCAGAGGAAGATAGAGTAGACAGACAAAGATCACCGCGGGATAGATACTGGCCAGCAACTCTCCTGCTTCAGTCGGATTAGTCGTAAAAAGGTTGGTAAACATATCCACCGCAACAATGGAATTGCCGAACAAGAAAGAGATAACGATCTGAAAAGCAGCCAACACCATGAACGGAAGGGCCCATAAGATCATTTTTCCCGTACAGGGTATCATCAATGCCCACAACAGATAAAAAGCGGCCGGAAGCAACAAAGAAGCCATACAGGTAGTAAAACCATAAGGTTCTGTACAGACCAGAATAAGATTAGGGACCAGCATGGCAACCAGGAACCACACGATCCATCCATACTTCCCCGGACAACAGGCACATATATATTGGTAAAACTTCATCAGAATACGTTATTGATCTTACAAATAAAACCGGGTGCCCCTTACCCGGCCCCTACCCCAACCGGACATTCACCCTACAACCCGGCTTCTCGGGTTGAGGATATGAAACCTGTGGCTGAAGATTGTATCTATTATTTGTCCGGAACCTACCGGTTGGCAAAGCCTGAGAAGACACCCTCTTATCGACCCCTGACAGTGGATGCTCCGGAATAAGAAATCTGCCCGACCTGTTTCTGTCCGGAGTACAGAGAAGGATCAAAGATATAATATGACATTTACAGCCACAGAAAACTCAGTTTCTATTTTGAGTTTTTTAATAAACGTTATATAATTCATGAAGAAATATGCTTTCCGAATCACGTAACCACACCTTCAGGCAGAAAAGCAGATTTCCATTTGTCTTTCTCCTGAGTCCTTCAACTAAACGCTGTAATGCGGATACAAAAAGAGAGAGGGCTTTTTCAAGTCATCTCTCTTCGAACGTTTTTATATAACATTCAGATTTAGATGTGGTTGTGCAACTGGCCGGATCCATTGCGGAAAACCGGGATCCGGTACTATAGGAAAAGAAAACTCCGTCGGTCAAAGAAACACGCGATTATCTAACCCTACCAGATAGTTTGTCTATCAATTTTTAATTTGCATTTACGTTTCTCATTTAACCAGTGTATAAACGTTTTTTCATAGAGGACAACCTATAAAGTTTCCCCAACCAACGAAGTTTTCTATATCATGTTCTACCCTCTGTCAGGAGAATTCGTATACCAACATTTTACTGGCCACAAACTGATTGACCATGGAGGAGAATTCTTTCATATCTATATCTTTTACAGCGTTATGTGCCGTTTGCAGATCCTGGGGAGAGGAAAATGAATCCATCACCTCTTTCTCTTTCGGACAAATGCTCGAAAGGAACTTTCGGTTGATACGATCCATCACAAAATAGGTATCCTGATCGTTCAGCCGTACACACTCGATATAACTGTTCTTCACCAATTTCAGATGAGTCAGATCAAGCTCCTTGAGTGTAGTATAAAAAGAGATGATCTCCAGTATTTTTTTATCATTTGCAAGGCCCTCTTCCAACAGACGTGCCCGGGTAGGCAACACATCTTTTTCTGTAAGTTTCAGTGCCCGATCTATATCCCTGACCAGCATCTGCAAAGGAAAATATTCATCCTTGATACCCTCTTGTCTTCCGAAAAAACTATTGTGATAGTACTCCGTGACATTGTTCTGACTGATGATCCCACCGTGGCCGTAGTCTCCAGCCAGCACTACCGGTTTTCCGTAAAGTATGCCTTTAAGTGCTGTATATTTATTACCTATCACTACATCTGCGGCACGGATCAGTACATCGGCGTCTTCATCTTCCGAATGCATAGTAATATGAGAATCTGCATAGCCTCCGTAATATTCCGGATCGGCAGTGATCACATCTATTTTACAATCGGCCAATGTATTAAGCAGGAACAGGGTACGCAACAGGGTACGATTGGCTCCCATCCCTACCAGCAAACGTACAGGCGAGGTGCGCTGCCGGATGGTGTCGGAAATTTTTCGTTCAGGTTGCACAAAAGGAAAACAGATAGGAGTTACATACCCTCCGGATAAAGTAATGCTGTTTGCCTTTACCAGCAACACATGTTCATATTGCGTAGAATCCCAGATATACTCCTTCGGATAATCAAGCATCGAAATCGAATAGATAACCGGGGTATCCGAGCATAATTGCTTCACCCGCTCGTATCCTTTCTTATTGAATGCTATGATGAGATCGTATGAATTCGCTTGTTCCACATTTACATCAGGATCAAAATCGATCTGATAGTTTCCCTGTTGCAACAGTTTGTACAACCCCCGGCACATTTCACGCTGTGCGCAGGTATTTGCATACGTGGAAAACAAAATTCGCTTCATAATAATGATTTTAAGTTACTATTCCCCATACGTAACTTTTTCCTGCAAGAGACTATCCTGCACAGATACGTAGGTATATGACTATTTCATTCTTCATATAACATCTTATTTCATAGTTAATATTTACATCCTTATTATCTCAGACAACTGCTTTTTCCATCACGGATAGCAGGTGAGCACACAGCCCCGACCAGCTTCATTCAGAATTCTACTCCAGAAGGAACTTACCGGACAGATACATTCCGTTACCTCCCTTGAGTTCCAGTAGATAGATCCCTGGTCCACAATCATTCAGACAAATGGAAGACCGCATCGAATCGTAACACTTTACAGAATGTAATCTGTTATCTTCCATTTTACAGATGACAAGTGAAGCCTCGGGCAGATTTTCCGATGACTGTAAATACATAACCTTTCGGGTGACAACTGCAGAAACAGAAGATTCTCCGGTTACGGAAAAACCCCAATCGCCACTGAGGCGCACCTGCTGACTATCATCCCGCGAAACTACAGGAAGAGAAGCACTTTTCGCATCTACAGTATCACCGGCAAACCACAGAAAAATCTGTAACACCAGATACCCCACTCTGGTATGAAAAACCGGAGTCAGTTGTGTAGAGAATGTCTCTTTCTTCCTAATAATCATAACATTTTACAGTCATTAAACGTTCAAATAAACAATTTTGTTCTCTTACCTTTTGTTTTTGTTTTTTACGAAACCTCTTTTTCCCTGCCACACGTTTAACCACCGGCATAAAAAGATTTCTAATTTTATAGTCAGGTTTGTTAAAAAAGGCATTCCGGGACAAAGTTCCTGACAGGCTATAAACTCCTTTTTACATAGCTTGCTGCTACTTTACATCCCCTCAGTCTCCTTATTTCCGGAATGCCCGAACGTTAAAGAGATCTACCGAGAAAAATATGTATACCATTCATTTTCAACAGTCTCCCTTACATACATTTGTTTAATACAAGACAAACAAGCCATATAATTCATCGCCATTTCCATCGCTGAAATGAATTACATATTCCCCGGGAGCATATCCGGCTACCGGAATAGCAACCTGCGTAGGAGCCGACACGTTTATCTGCTCCATATACACCGGAGACATCGCATCACTGATCGTAACAGTCAGCTGTCCCGAAGCGTGCAGGAACTCAATACAAATTATCCCATCCTCCAACGTACATAAGACAGGAAGGACAGGTAAAGTACGACTGGTGTGTCCCGGGTTCTCTCCCTTCGACACATCTCTCGGATCATCACTGCTAAGTGTGATGGAAATAGCACTCTTATCCGCTGCTTTTGCAGTACCCAACATAAGACTACTAAACAATAACATGAAAATTAATTTTGACTTCATATAAAATTTGTATTTACATTATAATATGGATACAAGACATCTGTTCCAGAGATACAGATCTGCCGGATCTGTATCCTCATACAACCTATTTTTACTATTTTTCTGTTATCTGTTAAGTATAAGTTTTATAAAATTATCAACTCGATCAATTTGTTGGCAAAGTTAAACTCATTTATTCTATTTTTAAGGAAATAGAAGTGGACAAATTTTTCATTATATTCAACAAACAAACCTTTAAATAATAAAACTTTACATATAAAAATGGTTTATTCTTACTGGACAAATGAAATATTTTTTCAGAATATTCTAATAAATTCATCCAACTCCTTACTTCCATTGAGTCCCAATTTTTCACCAAATCTTGTTTTTGCCCTGTACATAGAGTTCTCTTTGATAGAGAAGATCTCAGCTATCGCTTTGTTGTCCACTCCAAGTCGCAACTAAGAAGCAAACTGAAGATCGTGAGCAGACAATTTAGGATATTTCTCTTTCAGGCGGGTTACAAACTGCCGGTTCGTAATATCCACCATTTCCTGTATCTCCTTCAAGGCTTCTGCCTTATTAAAATCTTTCTTGTTTGTCTGTTTCATCAGATAAAGAAAGGCTTTGAAGCCGTCGATATAAACATTCTCTTTCCGACGCTCTACCTCCCATAGAGAGATAAGAGATCTGATTGTATAACTTCTTAAATTTTTCTTTTGTTTTTTCTGCGTTCATAATGTTTTCTTTTTCCATTTCCTGGGTATGTTTTTCATGTTTAATAATTTCCTGTTTCAGACGATGAATAATGAAGCGTTGATCTTTCAATTTATTTCTGTAGGTAACCAACTTAGTGATCAGCATAATCAATAAGCCCGTTATAACAAAAATTATAATTACAAAGTTTTTACGCTGACATTGTTTCAGCTGTTTCAGGTTTTCATATTCATACTGATGTTGTACTTCTAATAATTCCTGTTGATGATTCAGATTCTGAGAACTATGATATAAAGAATCATATTGTTCTTTATAAGCTAAAGCTTCTGGATAATGATGCAGGTCCTTTTCTATTCTATACAAATAGTTACAAGCATCCATCCGGGTATCTGTGAAAGAAGAATCCAAACATTTCTGAAAATATTCTTTTGCAACTTCTGTTTCATTTACAGACAGGAACAACTTTGCTCTTGATAAATAAAAAGCAGACAGATCCTTCTCTTTATGAAACTGTTCGGCAATATCAAAATACTTTTCAGCTTTTACATCTTCTCCTTTCTTGCGCAGAACAAAACCTAATCCCTGCACCAGATAAGGATATTTATCATGTCGATAATCCTCTCCCAGCATCTCTAATGCTTCTTCATAATAGGCCTGTGCATTCTCCGCATCATTTGCCAGTAAATACGTAAAAGCAAGATGATCATAAGCAAAACACATACTTACAGTATCCTGATTCAATTTGTGATAAGATAAAGCCGATAAATAATTCATAATAGCTTTATCATACAGATCAGCATTTCTGTTGAGCAATCCGATTTCCTCATGGATCATCCCCATAAACTTGTACTCATCTGTAGGCTGAAAGATCTTTTGAGCTTTCAGAAAATATTCCATAGCCCCTTCATTCTTACCCAATTCTGACTTCACCCAACCTGAGTAGAAACAGGATGCGCCGCGTCTCTTCAGATCCAGATGCTGATCGTAATAGCCCACAGCTAAGGAGATTAGTGAATCACTGGTGAAACCGTAACGCATCTTATCCATTGCCTGAGTAAGCAAAAGCGCATAGTCTGCCTGATGCCTGCCTCTGAAATGCTCAGGAGATGCTATACGGTTCAACACACAAAGAGCACTATCGGGATAGAAAGGAATTAACATTTCCGCCTGTACAAGCGCAGGATACGCTTTCTTTGAATCATGGTCACAACTTGTAAAAACAAGAACTACAATAAGCACAATAATTTTTAATTTATTCATGAGTTTCTAAGTGTTTTATAAATCTGTTGTCAATAATTATAACCAACCAATTCTTCAAGGAAATTTCTCCATGCATTTGTATTGCAATTTTTCATAAAAAAAATCAAAGGACAAGAATTTATCATATAGTAAAATTGGTTAGCTAACTTAAAGATTTAAACAATTGATTTTTAAAATAATAAATTTAATAAAAGTAAACAGTTAGTGGACAATTAGTATTTTATTTACTATCTGTCTCAATCAAATCAAGGTATCTATTTGTACACTTAAAAGTTATTTTAATCAACAAAACAGAGAGAACAAATATAATCGTCCACTAAAAGAGTAAATTATTTTCATGGCTGGATCTAACTGGACCCGATACCCTGTAATTATCTTTATTCCTTTCTCAAACGCACAATAGAACCCCACAAAAGGATTATTATCTCTTTTGTTACCCGAATCATAAACTACGGACTGAAGGTTCATCATGCGAATTGTAAATCCAAACCAAAAAGGAATTTGCACCCTTATCAGAATGATCGTGAACAATAAATTATAGTTGTATATATTTTAAATCAAATGATCACTCTGCATAAGACATAAATCAGAGATGATTTTTAACTTAAATATGAAATACATTTTTGCCATGTTCTGTATTCTGTTTACATGTAAAATATCTTGTGTTAATAGGTTGCCCAAACCAAGTCATTTCTTTCCACCACACAAAGGAGAGAAAATGAGTTGTGGCCAATCAAACAGGATGTATCCATCCTATTTTATTCTAAATGGATTCTTTACGTTTTCATAGTATCCTCCTTCCTTTATTAATATTTGTTCTTCACAGCCCACCTGACAGATGGATATAACCAATATATGTTCCTGTTTTTCGACTACTTTAATGATAAAATTAAAATTTATTATTATATACCAACCTATATTCGCGGATAAGTTCCTTTGTTCAAGAAGAATCAGCAATATTTTTACCGCGTCCAAAAGGTATAACTTCCTTACAAAAATACATCTGTTCACAAGGTATAAATGAAAAAATCTCTCCCAGTCCACATATCGCAGTACAAGGAGAGATCTATCAAGTAAAGAGATTCGCTCTTTAGTCATTATATTCTATACTGATCCCAGGTTTTCTATACAATACTAATACAAGTTTTATCAACTTCTCAAACAATAACTCCTCCCTAATGTTCTGTCGACTTAGTTACATTCACAAAATACCACCAATTTATGCCGAATATATATCAAGAACCCTGTTAATCTGATCGCAAACCGGTATTTTATCTAACTCAGTCCGGATCAGTACAACTGATTGGGCTTTACAGACTTATATAAAAAATAAGGAATAGGCAAGAAATAACAAGGATGTAAGCTGAGATTTTAAATCCTGAGAAAAGATCGGAGAAACGTTCTGTAAAGGAAGTAGCTTCTCGTGAAAAAAACAAGGGACTACCGCCTTAGGGCGGTTATATTATTAATAAATCACAGTACCATTCCTGTAAACCATACAACTAAGAAATAAATGTCCTCAGGTTGTATCTCTCCACATACCATGAACAAACCTCTATATATATTTGATATTTATTCATAAAACATCTTGTTTATACGTAATAACTCTGCTATTTTAACAAAATCAGAGAATATACAAAAAATAAAAAACAAAATGTGAACACATCATATATAGTAAAAAAATAACTTTATAAGAGAATATGTATGAGGATTACAGGAGGGTAATAAAGAACCCACATATATAAACTGTACAAAATAACCTTTAAAGATCCTGATAAACAATCTTACAAGGAAAAAACGCCTAAAAAGGGAAATTTATAGATTTACGGAAAGTAGAAGAGGTTTTCAGGAAAGAAGAATAAATAGTTGAAGATGCCACCCAGACGAGAAGGACCCGGACACTGCGGATCAAATGCAGGAATGTACACACCAGACGCAACCCCGGACAGCTGATCAGGAAAGATCAATAGCAACAGAGGTCCATTTTCCCTGACGGATCTCCATGACTTCACGGAAGCCACACTGGTACAGGCTGGTAAGGGCCGCCCTTCTGCCACTATTGATACGATCGGGATAGTGCGCATCACTATTTACAACTACCGGAATCTCTAACTCATGCAACAAGGAGAAATAATGTACAGAAGGATAAAAGATACCAAACGCTTCAAAAGCTTTCGTATTGATCTCCACGATATATCCTTTCACAGAAGCTGCGTGGAAAAAATCACAGACAAGTTCCTTATACCAGGCCTGTCCGGGAATAGTAGGGTCATAAGCAGAAACATTGTAATGGATCTTATCCGCATGCCCGATGATATCGAATCCACCCCGTTCCAGCATACGTGTAAGAGAGTAGTAATATTGCCGCACCAGCGCCTGCACATTTCCCTGAAACTCCTTTTCTATCAATATACGGAATTTATCTGCCGGGACATCTACATCTACAAGCTCTCCATGTGGGTTATAAAGCAGATGCAAAGAACCAATCCGGTAATCGAGCGGTAAAGAACAGAAATACTCTATGCCAGGATGAGTCTCTTCATTGAGATAGTCTATTTCCAATCCGATATAAAGTTCGATCTGCCCGGCATAAGCACGTTTCAGCCGCTGACATTCACTCAGGTAAGCCTCCATCTGCGTCCTTTCCATATTCCACCGGGTAGGGAAGGGCAAAGGAGCATGGGAAGAAATCCCATATGAATTGAATCCCTGACGGATCGCTTCGCGGATAAAGTCTTCGAGGGGGGCTTTCCCATCGCAGAAACTACAATGACTGTGATAATTGGTCAGATTCATAGGTGATATGATACAAAAAGGTTTTATTCGTACAGGATCTTCTACGACCCGCTCTCTATTTCACTGAGTTCCATCCAACGGAATGTTTTTTCATCGATCAGCTCTGTCAATTGTGGAAGACGCTTCGAATGTTCCGTAAGTTCTTCTACGGAAAGCGTACCGCTGCAAAGTGCCTCTTCGATCTGTCTCTTTTCTTCCTCCAGATCTGCGATCTCTTGTTCCAGCTGTTCGAACTCACGTTTTTCCTTAAAAGACATTTTTCGTTTTTCATTCAGCCGGACCCGGATATTTTTCTCTTTCTTAGGCTGTACTGCCTCTTTTTCCTGCCGTTCACTCAGTCCTTTCCACTCCCGGTACTGCGTATAATTACCTGGAAAGTCACCAATATCGCCCTGGCCGTTAAACACCAACAGATGATCCACCACTTTGTCCATAAAATAACGATCGTGGGAGACAACGATCAGACATCCTCTGAAGGTCCGCAAATAATCTTCCAGTACATTCAACGTAAGAATATCCAGGTCATTGGTAGGTTCGTCCAGGATCAGGAAATTCGGATTACGCATCAGTACAGTACACAGATAGAGACGGCGCCGTTCTCCTCCACTGAGTTTATATACATAATTATGCTGAGTTTCCGGAGTGAACAGGAAGTGTTGCAAAAACTGCGACGCAGACAGTTGCTTCCCGTTTCCGAGTTCAATAACTTCGGCTATATCCTGCACTACATCAATGACTTTCATCTGCTCATTAAAAGCCAGACCTTCCTGGGAGTAGTAGCCGAAGCGCACCGTCTCTCCAATATCCAACCGTCCGCCATCAGGTAACAGATGGCCGGTCAGGATCTTAATAAAAGTCGATTTCCCCGTGCCGTTGTTACCAATGATCCCCATCTTCTCATACCGGGCAAACACATAAGAAAAGTCTTCCAGTATCTTTACCTGTCCGAAGCTCTTACACAAATGTTCCGCTTCAAATATCTTACTTCCGATGTAGGAGGCTTTGACGTTGAGCCGGACCTGATCATCCCGGATACGCTGCCTGGCAACTTTCTCCAGTTCATAGAAAGCATCTTCCCGGTATTTTGCCTTATGCCCGCGTGCCTGGGGCATACGCCGCATCCACTCCAGTTCCGTCTTATACAGATTATTGGCCCGCTCTATCTCTGTCCGGAAAGCATCTATACGCTCCTGGCGTTTTTCCAGATAATAACTGTAGTTTCCTTTATACTGATAGAGCCTGCGGTCTTCTATTTCCATAATTTCCGAACAGACACGATCCAGGAAATAACGGTCGTGGGTGACCATCAGCAAGCTAAGCTTGGTTCTCCGCAAATACTCTTCCAGCCATTCGATCATCTCCAGGTCCAGATGATTGGTAGGTTCATCCAGGATCAACAGATCCGGTTCGGTAATGAGTGCGTTGGCCAAAGCGACACGCTTCAACTGTCCCCCTGAAAGTTCCCGGACAGGACGATCCAGATCCTGTATCTTAAGTTGCGTAAGGATCTGCTTAGCCTTTTGTTCATACTCCCAGGCTTTTTCCTGATCCATCCGGGAAAGAAGTTCCTCCAGACCGGGGTGTTCCTCTGTTTGCATCGCATGTTCATATTCCCGGATCAACTCTACAATGGCATTGCCATGATGAAAACAGGCCTCCAGTACAGTCAATCCTTCCGGATATACAGGGTCCTGTTCCAGATATCCCACACGCAGATCGCGACGATACACCACCTTTCCCTGATCGTAGCTTTCCCTACCCGCCAGAATATTCAGCAATGTAGTCTTCCCACTTCCATTTTTGGCTATCAGCCCTATACGCTGACCTTCAAAAATACCGAAAGTGATATCTTCGAACAAGACCAGATCACCAAAAGATTTGGTGAGCCCTTCCACTTGCAAACAACTTACCATATACTATATAAAACGCCTTCCCCGGCTGTCATCATTTACTGCTGAGGAATGCTTTTCAGGATTTCTTCATATTCTTCATGCAACAGGCACGGCAGACCGTTACGTACCCTGCTCCACACCAACTTCATCGGATCGACCACCAGATCCGAATCACAGTATTTCAAAACCGGTGCTTCCCGGTTGCCATCTATCAGCGTATTCCACTCAAAACCTTCCACCTCATTGGCCAGTATAGAGCAAACAGCAATTCCCAATGAGATCCATGCTTCTTTATTCTTTGCCGCGATATCTCCTTTATCTATGAGCTGCTGAAGTCTGAGAAGATCCTCCTCTATGGCCTGGAATTCTTTACGAAACTCTTTTTACAGCCTGAACTACCCATTCATACCCTTCATTGATCTGATAGATCTCAGAAAGCCGGACCGGGATCAGTTCCGGAGGATATTTCTCCCCGCTCTCCCTGACCTGTAAAGAGGCAATAATTTCTTCCGCCACCTTAGTATCCATTCCTTCTTCTACTGTAAAAGAACAGTCAAAAACCAGTGAGCCCATACCAAAAACCCATACATGAGTCACAAAATTATGTCCGTTCTCATGAAATTCGTCCCTGCTGTACAGACAGGGGAACCCTTTCACATTCACAGTTCGGGCCGCCGGATTTTCCTTCAGTTCCTGCCGGAGGAAGTTATCTACAAAAGAGACATTATCCGGGTTCTTCGGATCTCTGTAAGAAGAAATACGAAAGTTGCCCGACCAAATATCAGGATCATAGAACAAAAACGTAGATTCACCATCTTCCGCTTCTGCCCAGGAAGATGGATAATACATGGAAAACCATGCTCCGGGTGAAATAAACTTTTTATATGCCTGCATATTACCTCTTTTAAAATCCATTCTCCATATAGTTCCCTATATCGGTTTTAGAATATCCTGACAAAAGTAACATTACCGCACCGGATATGCAAATCATACAGGAAAAGAAAAAATAAACTCTTGCATACCGGAGGGTTCACAGAATTATCCGGAACCACAGACACAATCCCCGCTTTCTTTTCTCTTATGAGTATATTTTACTTCATATATTTTATTTTCGTTTCCATAAAAAACTCCCGGTCCGCATCCAGCAAACCGGGAGTTTCTCATTAGGGTATGTATTCTACTATTTCCAATACTTATTATCTGTTCTTACTCCTCATCACTGTCCCACCAGACATTTACTGACCAGATATCCAGTTCCAATGCTTTGGGATTGGATTTCACCAGCTGTGCATTGTTATAGTTCATTTCATGACTACAGTGTTGCATCCGACGCCACCAGTAATTATCATCCGTTTTGGAAGTTCCCGGGAATTTCATTGTGGCAGCGGTAGCACTCATCCCTGTCGGACGCTCCAGCCCCGGATATACCACACCAAAATCGGCGATATTTCCAGCAGAATAATTAAACCGGCGTACATCATTCCAGGTCTGCTGGGTAAATGTCATCGCAATAAATTTCTGCTTCATGATCTCAGCCATAGTCAGTTCAGCCTCAGTCTGCGCCAGACAGTCACTGGCCAGGAATTTGCTGATCTCATCTTCATCCATAGGAATTTTACCCGGATTGTTATCTGTACCATACGAAGTTAACTTCTCATTCATCATTTCCAGATGTGCCTGTACTCCGGCCTTATAAGCCGACAACGCCTGGCCTTTGTTTCCCTGACGGAAATAGACCTCAGCTTTGATAAAACACATTTCCGGATAACATACGATATCTGTCGGAGATTCCGGACGCGTATAATATGTTCCTGTAGACAGGATAGTACCATCTGCACTCTGATAGAAACTTTCGTTCGGTGCTCCTCCCTGAGCGCAACACACATTTTTCAGAGTAACAAACAACGTATCTGCCTCACGGCCCGTAGCCGAAACACTGTAGGTTTTACTGTTTGTATCGTACGCCTGGGTACGAGGTCCACCTTCTAACAAGATCTCCGTTCCAATGACATCTACTCCCTGAGTGACCATAAAGAAAGAGTTTCCCTGTTCATCATAATGCTGGTTCATAGGAAGTAGCTTCTCTCTGCGGGGATCATAAACCACCGTACCATCGGGCTGAACATATTCGAACAGATCTGTATAATATTTAGTTAAACGTACATGATCTGACCAGGCCGCGGAATCAAACAAATAGGAAGTTTTCAATGGGTCACCAGCAAGAACATCACTGGATGTATCGCCCGATTCATTCACATGGTGAATGATGGTATTCAACGCATTGCTGGTAGGCGCTTTTTCCAGAGCCGCTAAAATAGCCTGCATGTCATAAGAAGACTTTTTGGAAAGATTGTTGAGCCAGCGGGCCTTCAGGCCATAAACCATTGCCTTCCATTTATCCACATCTCCGTCATTCCAGCTATCTCCCTCTTTCAAAGGGGTCGCTTCAGCAGCCTGTGTCATTTCAAAATAAGTCAATGCCTCATCCAATTTATCTATACAGCCTTCAAAAATGGTCTTACCATCGTCATATTCGGGAGTCAGATAAGGTCCTACAGCTTGTGTATAAGGCATTTCCCCATACCAGTCTGTCATCAGCATATATCCATAGGCATGTATAGTAAGGGCGGCACCGATATAGTGATAGGCACCCTCTGCTTCCGCTGCGTCTATTAGATCCTGTAAGTTACAGGCGGCCCCTACAAACCAATGCTGATAAGGAGTGGTAGAGATCCCATAGATCGGATCCCAGATAGGCATATAATTGTGCATATTCTCAGCTGAGGAGGAATAATCCGATACGGAAGTCAGCATACCGGTCATGTACCCGACTCTGGTTCCCGCAGAGCCGTACGCATAGGCACAATGGTGTTGTATCCACGGCAAGCGGGAAGCCACCGAAGCTTCGCTTTGTGTAGCGGTATTGGGATCATTGTTTACCTCCAACCAGTCGTCACAGGATACAAGACCGACGATCAGTAAGAGACTCCCCATTATATTTCTTATCGTTTTCATATAGCTCTTTTTTTTCGTTAAACATAGGTTTACATGAGATCAGAATGTCAGATTCACTCCAAAAGACATACTTGCCGTACTGGGCACCCCACAATAGTCAATTCCTACGGAACTGGACCCTATAATACCCGAGCCTGCCACACTATTCTCCGGATCAAGCCCTTTGTAGTTGGTCCATACCCACAAATTATCACCTGCTACAGAAACCGTACATCCCTTGATAAACTTGGTTTTTACAAGAGCCGATTTTGGCACCGAGTAAGAAAGGGAAATTCCACGCAGACGCAGCCAGTTGGTTTTTGTCGCGAAATGAGAAGCCTCTTTGGTATAGAAGTTTGAGTAATAATCCTGAATGATATATTCGCCTGTGCGTTGCGCATCCCCTATCTGATAGGTTTTCCCTGCTTCGAAAGTATAAGATGCCGGAACATATTTACCTTCCGCATTCTCAATCACTCCTTCTATCACTATCTTATCCCGGTTTTCCGTACGTTTACTCATCCCGTAGGTAGTCATATAATAATCTGTTCCGTTATATATCAAACCTCCTACACGGAAATCCAGCAAAACAGAAAGGCTCCAGTTCTTATACTGAATGTTATTGTTAAACCCTCCGGTAAATGTAGGTTCACGATTACCGATGTATTGAGTCGCGTCATCCGAATAAGTAGGCATACCATTGGAATTCAGGATCACATTCCCACTCTCATCCCGATTCCAGGCATATCCGGTCAGAGCCATAAAATCTCCTCCGTTCACAGAAGCAGCTTTCGCTCCGCCAATCTGTACATCCGTCACATACAAAAGTTCCATTCCCTGCAGGAGATTGTCTACTGTACCACGATTTCCTGCTATGTTCAGCGTCATGTCCCAACTCCAGTCTTTGGAACGGATAGGCTGACCTGAAACAGCCAATTCTATTCCCTTGTTATATACATTCCCTACATTGGTTGAATAGAGAATATAACCGTTTGCCTGACTCAGTCGGGGCGATACGATCTGATCCTTACTATTATTGGTATAATAGGTGAAATCGAATCCTGCCCTGCCATTCAGAAAACGCATTTCCAGTCCCAACTCTGTAGATTCGGTACGTTCAGGTTTCAACCAGGGATTTCCCCGGGTCCAGCTGTTACCCAGTCCTACTCCGGCAAGGAAAGTCCGGGGAGCCCACAAAGCAGTCTCCAGCGCGTACGCGTCCGTATCTTTTCCTACACGTGCCCACGACGCACGGAGTTTTCCGAATGAAAGGATATCGTTCTCCGGCAACAGCTCGCTGAATACCAGACTACCGCTTACCGAAGGATAAAAATAAGAACGATTGTTTGTAGGCAGGGTAGAAGTCCAGTCGTTACGTCCTGTCACGGTCAGGTAAGCTATACTCTTGTAAGCAGCTCTGAATTCACCATATACTCCCATCAATCTTTTTCTGGATTGATACGATTCAAAAAATTTGGTAGATTCATCTATATTTTCAAAACTCGCAAAGTCAGGTACTTCAAAATTATATCCTGTTCTGCGCTGACGAACGGTTTTTGTATCTTCAGCGAATGTCCCAGCAAAAGATTCAGATCAAAATCACCAAACTTCTGATTCGCATTAATCATAAAATTCGAAGTGAGATATTCATAAGTCACATCATTTGTAGACAAACGACCATTCTGATAAATATCTCTGACTGCTCCACCTGCCGCGATATAGGTGTAATCATTGGTGGTATAACGGTCATAACCCGCTCTGTAATTCACATTCAACCAGTCTGTGATCTTGTAACTGGGAGCTATGGATCCGGTAAAACGGGTGGTTTTATCCGTCATCTTATTCTTATTAATGATCCAGTACGGATTCTCTTCATCACTGGCGAGTCTATCATTAGAAGGATCTAAAGACTGGAAAAGACGATATTTACTTCCGTCTTCATTCAGATAATGCTTCATATTCTCGCTCCTTGCCCAGGTATACACCGTTTCCATAGCCCCATTGCTGTTCATATTATACAGACCACTGGATGTCAATGTCTTATCCGTATTTGCGATAGACAGAGATACATTGGCTGCCACGGTCAGATTGCCATAATGACGATCTCCGTTAAAACGAAAAGTGGTTTTATCAAATCCTGTTTCAGGCACAATCCCTTTCTGGTCAAAACGCGCTACAGAAAGATAAAAACTACCATTCTGATTGCCACCGGATACAGTCAGGGTATTATCATAACTGGCACCGGTCTGGAAAAAATCCTTTATATTATTATACATTTTCTCGCCACTGCCAAACTTCCCCCCCCATGATTTATAGACCCAATCCGTTTCCAAACTGCCTCCGGCTAAATATTCTCCTCTTTTATAAGTACTTTGTTGTTCCGGCAAACGATTTACCCATGAAGTCGTAAGGCGGGTACTGAAAGTGACTTCTGTACTACCATCTGTATTCCCTTTTTTAGTAGTGATGATAATCACCCCCGCAGCAGCGCGGGATCCATAGAGTGCGGCCGCCGCCGGTCCCTTCAATACAGACATATTTTCGATGTCTTCCGGATTAATATCCATCAGACGATTACCAAGCGTAGTCGCAGTACGTTGTGCACCATCAAATCCACTGTCTCCTCCCAAGGGAGTAGAGTTGTCATAAATAATCCCGTCCACAACAAAAAGCGGCTGGTTGTCACGTTCCAGAGAAGTTCCGCCACGCAAAACGACCTGTGCCCCCGCACCGGCAGAACCACCAGCCTGGGTTACATTTACGCCCGCGATCTTGCCATTCAATGAATTCAGGACATTGGGAGTTTTGTTCCTTGTCAACTCTTCACTATTCACATCCTGTATAGAATATCCAAGCGCTTTTCTCTCTTTTTTGATACCCATAGCAGTCACCACTATTTCGCCCAGATTCTGCGCATCCTCTTCTAAGGTAATTGTATAACTGGAAACACTTCCTATTGTAACTTCTTTTTTCGTATAACCAATATAAGAGATTACTAATGTGCTACCGGCGGAGGTCTGAATAGAAAACTCTCCGTTCATATCCGTTACCGTACCGTTGGCCGTACCTTTTACTAATACACTGGCACCAATAATAGGTTCGCCTTTTGAGTCCGTAACTATCCCGGTTACAAGTTTAGTCTGCTGAGTTCCTTCAGAACTTAATACATTTTGATTTTCAGTTGCATATACCGTATCGGGTACAAACAACCCCAAACCAGCAAACAAAACCAACGATAGACATAAAATTCTTTTCATAAGCATTGTGTTATTTGGGGTTTATTTGCAAACTTATGAAATATTTTAAAAATATAAGACTAAATAAGCATAAACAACTATTAATATTTCTAAAAAACACAAAGCGATAAATATTTTTCTTGTATTTAACATTTTGCCATTGAGACTTCGTTATTTATAATATTTTTATTAAAAAATTGTATTTTCAAAATAAAAATGCTTCAGATAAGACTAAATACAGAAAATACTGATTCTTGTCCAATGCTTATGTTATAAACAAAACAATAGGCATGAAGGAGTTAAAATATGGAGATCTAAATTTTGATTAATAAGAAATAAAAACTATGCTTACACTAAATATTAACTAAAATTTAGTAAGTATTTTGTTGGATCCCTTGTTTGGCACGCTATAAAAAACAAATTATAATTTACAATATATTATCAAAGTATCCTTCTGTTGAAAAATTAAGTCTCAATGAAACAACGAATTATATAAATAACCGTATTTTCATAAAAGTACTTAATACAGTCAACACATTCATAATCAGCCACTCGGTAAGTTCTGAAGGAACTCAGCAAAACAGAACATTTACCGGGAAAGTTACAGACTCAAACGGTGATCCTATTATTGGTGCCAGTGTATTGGTAAAAAGTACAGCCAACGGTACGGTAACGGATATGAACGGAGAATTCTCTATCCAGACCTCTGTCGGTAGCACATTGGTAATATCCTACGTGGGATATACCAAAAAGGAAATAACGATTCAATCGGCTACCTTTTATAACATTGTACTGGCAGAAGACAGTCAATTGCTGGGAGAAGTGATCGTCACTGCCACGGGAATTAAAAAAGAGAAAAAAGCCCTGGGATATGCGGTACAGGATATCAAAAGCGAAGAACTCCTTAAAAACAAGAACCCCAATATCATAAACTCTCTCGCCGGAAAAATAGCCGGTGTCAATGTCACACAAAGCGGAGGAGGTGCCGGTTCAGGAGCAACAATCCTGCTCCGTGGCGGCACTTCCCTGGAACGTGACAATCAGCCGCTGTTCATTGTAGATGGTATTATCTATGACAACGGTACAGATATCGGAGGAAACAGCGGGTTTGACGGAGCACAAGCCACCAACTCGACCTATAGCAACCGTGTAATGGATATCAATCCGGAAGATGTGGAAAGTATGTCAGTTCTGAAAGGCCCCGCAGCGGCTGCATTATATGGTTCACGTGCCGCTGCGGGGGTTATCATCGTTACAACCAAGAAAGGAAAAGAAGGCAAAGTAGAAGTTAACTTAAGTACCAAACTATCTACCCAGTGGGCCAATAGCCTTCCTAAGCAACAACGGTTGTATAAAAGAGGAGAATATACAACCCAGGGAGTACTGGACGAATCCAGTACACTTACTTCCTGGGGAGCTCCCTATGGAAATGAGGATGTTTATTACAACAACATCAAGGATTTTTTCAGAAACTCTCTCACCTGGGACAACAACCTGAGTATTTCCGGAGGAAGTGAAAAAGGAACTTTTTTCTTTTCCATATCCCGTTTCAATCAGGATGGGATCATACCGGAAACCGATTATAACAAAAATACGTTCCGTTTCAATGGCGAACAACGCTACGGCAAACTGACTGTCGGGGCCAACGCGGCTTATTCTGTAGCAGATGCCCATAAATCCCTGACCAGCGGAGGACTTTATAACTCTGGTGGAACAGGGGCTATGGTGTCAGTATATCGCTGGCCGGGTAGCGAAGACATGCGCCTATGGCTCAACGAAGACGGAACAAAATACCGTATGTTCCCCGGACAATTACTTGCAAGTGACATTGACAATCCCTATTGGATCGTCAACAGAAACAGAATAAAAGACAAGACAACCCGATTCACCGGCAACTTTAAACTTTCCGCGGATATATTTGACTGGTGGAATGTCAGTTATACAGCAGGAACAGACCGCTACACCACGGAAACACGCAGAGTAATTGAAGCAGGATCCGGAGTAAGCCTGCTTTGGCAGAGAGGAATGGTCAGTGAGAATGACTATACGTACGAATACCTGACCTCTAATTTTATGATGAGTTTCAACAAAACCATTCATGATTTTGATCTCAACCTATTGGTAGGTAATTCTGTAGAAGATATCAAAAGCCAGTCATACCAGCGTATGGGATGGAATTTTGTAGTAGACGAGTTTTATTCTATCAACAATACTGCGGAAACAGACCGTAAGATGACACAAAGCAAAAGCCGCAAACGTCTGGTAGGTACTTATGGTGAATTCCGGGTGGGTTACAAAAGTCTGGCTTACCTGACTGTAACAGGTCGTAACGACTGGACCTCTACTTTACCTGTAGAGAACCGCTCTTATTTTTACCCTTCTGTAGGCGGAAGTCTGGTCTTTAGTGAATTATTGCCGGAAAACACCCTTGTATCTTTTGGTAAACTCCGTGCGTCGTGGGCCAAAGTAGGAAAAGATGCGGATCCTTACGTGACCAACACGTATCTCTGGGAGCCCGATCTGACAATCGGTGGAAATGGACTGAGCAATTACTGGACCAAAGGAAATCCGACTTTAATACCCGAAACCACAAAATCCATTGAATTGGGACTGGAAATGCGCTTTCTGAATGGCCGGATCGGATTTGATTTCACCTACTATTCCAATAAAAGTTACAATCAGCTGCTCAGCCCGAGGGCCAGTCAGGCAAATGGCTATATCTTCATGACTACCAATGCGGCGGATATCACAAACAAGGGAATGGAATTATCTGTCAACGCCACGCCTGTCAAGACCACCCATTTTGAATGGGAAACCACACTGAATCTATCTGGCAACCGCGGTAAAGTAAACGATCTGTTGGATGGGATTGAAATACTGTATGTTACCGATACTCAGGTAGGGACTGCCAAATCTGCCTCATTCAACAATGGCGATTTCATGGCACTCGCCGGTAGCAAATGGGATCGTGACCCGGACGGGAATGTGATCTTAGACGCGAAAACAGGTATGCCGACTTATGATGGTACAGATAATCACTACATCGGGAACCGGGAGCCCAAACTCTTAGGAGGTTTCAACAGCAGTCTGACTTATAAGAACTGGAACTTGTCCTTTCTTCTTGACTTCCGCGTAGGAGGTCTGGTGTACAACGGAACTGAATATTTCATGACTGGTCAGGGCACCAGTATACGGAGTGCAGACAGAGAAAGTATTACAATATCGGGTGTCACAGAGACTATACATGCGGATGACAGTAGAAGCTATACACCAGCTACATATAACTTCCATGCCGATAAGTATTATGACCTCTCTGATTATGGCCAGGAAGTAGGGGTCGACGATCCGAACCGAATAAGTGGGAAAAATATTATCCGCAGCTATTATTCAACTTATTACGGAAGAGAAACGTCCAACTATGCGACAAAGACCAACTGGTTGCGTCTCCGTTCCATAAGTCTGGGTTATACTTTCCCCCGTAAATTGCTGACTCAAACAAAATTTATAAAAGCATTAAGTGCCCATGTTACCGGAACCAACCTATGGGTGTGGACCAATTACAAAGGCATGGACCCAGAAACCAGTGCCGCCGGATCGGGAGTGATCGGCCCCAGCTCTGTAGGTATTGACTATTGTGGTGTACCAGCAACCGCGGGTATGGCATTCGGCATCAATGTTACATTTTAAGTTTATACATAAATACACTGAATCATGAAAAAGATAATTACTTGTCTTACAATTATACTGGCTATATGTTTGGGAAGTTGTTCGGATTATCTGGATATAAATGACAACCCAAACAATCCAAACAGTAAAGTTCCTTCTGCTTCTCTGCGGCTGCGTTCCATACTCACTAACTTTTGTACAGCGTATGAACTTTCTGCTATACGTACTTGCTGGATCACAGGAAATATGGCAAAGACTTCTGCCAGCGCAGATAACGATAAACTCATAAAATGGGATCCGAATTCAGGTTCTTATACCGGCCCGTATCAATACTGGTTTGTATATACAGCAGCCAACTTACCGGACCTTTTTGAAAAAGCGGAAGAGACAGAGGCCTGGCACTATCTGGGAGCTGGTCAGATCATTCATGCCTGGGGATTTATGACCATGTTGGATCTATACGGCGAAATGCCCTATACAGATGCCTTAGGAGACAATATCACTCCTAAGTTCGACGATGGTGAAACCATCTATAAAGGTTGCATGGAGATGCTGGACAAAGCTATTGAAAACCTGCAACGCGAACAGGCAGTGACAGCAGAGTCTCTCTCCGAAGGAGATATCTGGAACAATGGCGATACGGAGAAATGGATCAGACTGGCCTATTCGCTGAAAGCCCGCTGGCAATTAAATACGTCAAAAAAGAGAGACTTCGATCCGCAGGACGTCTTAGATACCCTTGAAAAAGGGATACAATCCAATACCGACAACACGATTATGCGTTACAGAAATTCACAACTTTCTCAGGAATCGGACCTGAGATCCACTGTGTTCGGTAATATGACCAATACCAGCAGTCGCCTCACCAAATGGTATCTGGATCTGATGACCCATACATTTACCGGTGGAAGCGGCGTGCAGGACCCGCGTACCACGCGAATGGCGCCCAGCGCGCAGTTCCGCACTCCGGAGGGAGATCTGGAATACAGGCTCACACAAGGAATAGATATGCAAAGCGACATAAGGAATGCGGGAGGGCCTGTATTATTCAATATATACCATTCCAACCAATCAACTGCTATAAACTTCCTCGATGGTGTGGTATTGGATCCTGCGATAGACATCTGGGCATCCACGACAACCAACCCTGCCAGAAAAGGAGATTCGATCTATATACCTATCTATTCGGAACATGGGTCGTGGGTTACCGGTCTTCCCGGAGATCCGAACGATGACCGCTATATCGCAGATCGTTATTTCGGAGAGACACCACAGATCATTTCCACAGGAACCTTTTATACACGCGCCGATGCTCCGGCACATCTGATGTGCTATCCGGAAGTCTGCTTCATGAAAGCAGAATGCTATTTCCGCCTGGGACAAACGGGCAACGCCTTGATTGCTTATAGAGATGGAATCCGGGCCCACATGGAACTTATGAATGAAAAATTAAAAGAATATGACCAGACGATATATGGTAAAGAAATTATTCCCGATGAGGAGATAGCGGCTTTCCTTGCAAGCGCCGCCGTAGCACAGAGCGGTACGGAACTAACAATGGCGCAGATCATGCAACAAAAATTCATCGCATGTTCGTTCTCGATACAAAACTGGAACGATATGCGCAGATTCAATTACAGTGCCGGAAATATCAAAGATTTCGGTGTCGTATATCCCGGATATGACCGTCCGGCAGAATTCGATGCGGAAAGTGCACGCAATTTCAAATCCAGTAATCCACAGGACGAAGGCTATTGGTTCCGTAGGTTCAGACAAGCTGCCATCGAAATGGACAGGAATGGAATCAATCTCAGAGCATCGCATCCGGAAGCCTTTGAAACAACCATCCTTGCCTGTCCTGTATGGTGGGACATGGCAGATTGAAACAAAGAGAAAATGAAGACTTACGATCGGTCTTTATTCATTAGATGATGATCAGAAAAGCCGGTTCAGGAGAATCGGCTTTTCTATTACATTTATTTTCCTAAAGGTTGAATTTCCCGGCGCACCTCATTGGAGATCTCCAGGAACATATAATTCAGCTCTCCGGCATGGATATCCTCTTTATTGTCGTAATAAAGGCGGCAAGCATATTCTTTCGCTTTTTCATAGGTGAACAGAGAGAGTTGTGCCGGAGATTTCCGCCGTGCCGTTTCATCATAATCTTCGTCCGGAAAGAACTCATCCAGATCGACATCCCCGATCATAGTGGTCTCAATAAAGTGGAGTTCTTCGTGTGAAGCATCTGTATAATACCCGACAAACATATGTCCCGGCACACGGATCAGTACAGGAGTGATACTGATGGCACGAAGCAGAGAGGCAAACAACACGCTGCCATCCACGCAGTTGATCTGCGACATCTCCAACGCATCGTCCAGCGTACGTACCCGTTGTGCATACACTATATTACTGGAAAGACTGGTTGTGGATACAGAACTGTAACGGAAGTTGCGTTTCTGCAACACATACCACAACGCGTAGATCTGCCGGTCTACCGCGTCGGCACGTTCACTCTGATAGCCCTGAAAGCGATCCACGATACGTGTATCCAGCGCTTCCCGGAGCAGCCGGTCGATCATCGGATGATCTTCATTTACATACGCAGCAAAGAACACACTGGTATCATGGTATTCCATATCACTACCGATATAGCCCAGAAGACATTCATTGATGCTACGCATGGAATAAGTACGGGCACGTTGCCCCAGCATTTTATGGTTTCGCTCGACACTGATACGGACGTTCATCGGCTGAGGCTGTTTCTGCTCACGCAATCGTTCGTATTTCCACAGAATATCCGGATAGATCGTATACTCCGTATAAGGCATGGCCAGAATAAATTCGGATACAGACTGAAAATAAAAATCGGTCTCTGCCAGTTCAATCCGTACCCGGGTATAGGCTCCCCGCGAACGGAGACGGATGGACACTCCGGATCTGGGATCCCTCAGATAGACAGAGTCAGCAGGCAGGATCACCTGCGCACCGGTCGTAGCTACAGAAAGAAGAGCCGAAGGAAAGAAATTCCCTCCCAGTTCGTCTACAATATCAAAGTCATCCCGCAGATAGACCGAGCTGAACAGGCTCCATACCCCCCACCCCAACAAAAGTAGCAACAGGCTTCCCAACAGTTTCCACCTATATTTTTTCCATGTGGTCTTTACCATGTTATATCTACACCGATTACAAACTCGCGCCTATCTCCGTAGCAAACAACCGTTTCTATATTGTTTGTCACAAAAACGTAATACGTGTTTCACCTCTCCGTAACAAAAAGGCTTCATCTTTGTTGCAGAAAAAAATAAAACTTAACTTTGTAAACGAACCATCTGTTCCCTTTATTTATTTAACAACAAAACCATATGAATGATTATCGTATATTAGTGGTCGATGACGAAGAGGATCTGTGCGAGATCCTGAAATTCAACCTGGAGAATGAAGGGTACTTAGTAGATACGGCCCATTCGGCAGAGGAGGCTCTCAAGCTGGATCTGTCTCCTTACGATCTCTTGCTGCTCGATGTCATGATGGGAGAGATCTCCGGATTCCGGATGGCAAGTATACTAAAGAAAGACAAGAAAACGGCACATATACCTATTATTTTTATTACTGCAAAAGATACGGAAAACGATACAGTGACCGGATTTAATCTGGGAGCAGACGATTATGTATCCAAACCCTTCTCCATACGTGAGGTTCTCGTCCGGATCAAAGCCGTCCTCCGGCGTACGGTAACAGAAGAAACCAGCCGGCAGCCCGAGCAACTTTCTTATGAGTCGCTGGTGCTGGACATCAGTAAGAAAAAGGTAAGCATCGAAGGAAAAGAAATTTCCCTGACCAAAAAGGAGTTTGAGATCCTGCATCTGTTATTACTCAACAAAGGAAGGGTCTTTTCCCGGGAAGATATCCTGGGCCGCATCTGGAGCGACGAAGTATATGTACTGGATCGCACCATTGATGTCAACATCACCCGTCTGCGTAAGAAAATAGGCAGATATGGCAAGCAGATCGTTACCCGGTTGGGATACGGATATTGTTTCGAAGCAGAATAATGAATGGATCATCCGCGACCCACGGATAATGTATGTAGATCAGGTATGGTAATACGTATAGAAAAACGTTTTTTCTCTTTCAGTCGCAAACTCTTCTTTTCGGTCATCTCCTTGTTCCTGATATTCGCGAGTTCTTTTATCGTCTATCAGTACCAGCGTGAAAAGGCCTATAAAGTAGATCTGCTGCATCTGCAGTTACAGGACTATAACTACCGTCTGCACGACATTCTGGCAGAGAACTCTATCGACTCCATCATCCCGGAACACTATCTGTATACTCAGGTACCCGAAGGTCTGCGCATCACATGGATAGCCAAAGACGGAAAGGTACTTTACGATAGTTTCACATACGAAGAAAACCTGGCCAATCACATAGATCGCGCGGAGATACAAAAAGCCCTGGAGCAGGGTAGCGGATACGACGTAAGGCGTACATCAGAAAGCACAGGTATTGCTTATTTTTACTCAGCTACCTCGTTCGATAATTATATTCTGCGCACCGCACTTCCGTATGATGTAGAGTTGGCCAAAACCCTGAAAGCAGATCCGCACTATCTGTGGTTCACCGGGATCATTACGCTGTTACTGATCTTCATTTTCTATAATTTTACCCACCGTCTCGGAACTTCTATCAACCGGTTGCGGGAATTTGCCATGCAGGCCGACCGCAATATGCCTATCGATATGGATATCCACGCTGCATTTCCGGATAATGAATTGGGAGAGATTTCTCAACACATCATTCAGATCTACAAACGCCTGCACGAAACGACCGATGAACTATACATTGAACGGGAAAAGCTGATCACTCACCTGCAGATCTCCCACGAAGGGCTGGGCGTATTCAGCCGGGACAAGAAAGAGATCTTGGTCAACAACCTGTTCACACAATACATCAATCTGATATCCGACTCCAACCTGGAACATGCGGAAGAGGTATTTTCCATTGCCGAATTCAGAGAGATGGTAGCTTATATAGATAAGGTACAACAGCACCCTATAGGTGCGGAAGAGAAACGGATGTCTATTTCTATCCATAAAAACGGACGTTTATTCACGATAGAGTGCATCATCTTCCAGGATCTGAGTTTCGAAATATCCATCAACGACATCACCCTGGAAGAAGAGCAGATCCGATTGAAACGCCAGCTTACGCAGAATATTGCTCATGAACTGAAAACTCCTGTCAGCAGCATTCAGGGGTATCTGGAAACCATTGTCAACAACGACAACATTCCTCCCGAGAAGATACATCTCTTTCTGGAACGTTGTTACGCGCAAAGCAACCGGCTCAGTCGGCTCCTGCGTGACATCTCCGTTCTCACCCGCATGGACGAGGCAGTAGGCATGATTGAGATGGAGTCTGTAGACATCAGCCGCCTGGTAGCAAGCATTACCAACGAAGTGGCTCTGGAGTTGGAAGAAAAAGCCATTACGGTAGACAATCTGCTGAAAGACCAGATAAGGATCCGGGGCAACTACTCTCTGATCTATTCCATCTTCCGCAACCTGATGGACAATGCCATCGCGTATGCCGGAAATGATGTACGGATCATGATCCGCTGTTTCCGTGAAGACGAGAATTTTTATTATTTCAGTTTCCGCGACACCGGCGTAGGAGTAGCTCCGGAACATCTCAGCCGCCTGTTCGAACGCTTTTACCGGGTAGATAAGGGTCGCTCACGCAAACTGGGAGGTACAGGGCTGGGGCTGGCCATTGTGAAAAACGCGGTTCTCATACATGGCGGTACCATCTCGGCCAAGAACAACTACGGAGGCGGACTCGAATTTATATTTACCCTGGCTAAGGAAAAAGACAATTGAACCTGTATATAGCTTCTGCTCTACACAGCACGTATTCCCAACCCGGACAAAGAAATATTTTCACCTGAAACAACAAAGGAAATCCGAAATATCCTATCTTTGTACGGAATACCTCAAATGTACAAAGATGAAAATTATGAAATTTCTTTCAGTTATTTTGTTCGTCTGTATCACAGGGTGTAAGAATAGCAATGCCTCTGTACAATGTACGGATCAGCAACTCCAGGATACGATCGTTTCTTTTGTTCTGCCGGAGATCCCCGAAATGCTCGATTCTCCTGAACTGCGCGCCGATTTCCTGACGTTCCATTATTGGGATCATTTCCCTTTCCAACATATCCGCTATACGGAAGACACCAAGATCTCCGAACAGGCTTTTGTAGATTATATTGATCTTTTGGGACATGTACCTATAGACACTGCCCGGGAAGGTATGCGTCAACTCATTGCCCGGGCTTCTGCCAGCAAAGAGATGCTGACCTATTTTACCGATTTGTCTGAGAAGTATCTTTACGATCCCAACTCTCCGATGCGCAACGAAGAACTTTACATTCCGGTATTGGAAAGCATGATCGCTTCCTCTTTATTGAACGATACAGAGAAAATACGTCCGGCAGCAATGTTGGAACTGGCAAAGAAAAACCGTATCGGCACCACTGCGTTGGACTTCACCTATACACTGGCTTCCGGAGCCACAGGAACACTACACAGTATCCCTGCCGAGTTTGTAATCATATTTATCAACAATCCGGGATGTCACTCTTGTGAAGAGACCATGCGGGATATGAAAAACTCTTTAGTGCTCAATAGTATGCAATCTCAGAAAAGGCTGCAGATACTGGCTGTTTATCCGGACGAGGAACTGGACGAATGGGAAAAACACAGGAATGATTTTCCGGCAGAATGGATCAATGGGTATGACAAAACGCTTACTATGCGTGAAAAAAACTTGTATGACCTCCGGGCAATCCCCTCTCTCTACCTGTTAGATAAAGACAAAAAAGTGATCCTCAAAGATGCTGATCTCAATCAGATCACTTATTACCTGCGGGCATACTTTTAAAAGGATCTGATTTTCTGCTCCAAAGAATATCAAAAGTTTATTCTTTTTGAGAATAAATTGTATAAGGTAAGCACCCTGAAAACCGGAATGGTTTTCAGGGAAACCAGATTCCGCTTCATACGTTTCTAATAAGAATCCGGACATACAGACCCCGGTCACACACGGGAAGCCACTGAGTCCGAACACACTCCAACCAGAGCAAGATGCTTTTTCCAGCGATCCTGCCCCGGCATACAAAATATTCCTTTTCTACGCTTGCTATTTCAAAGGAACTCCTTATCTTTGTACCGCATTGGTTCCGTACCCTTTTGACAAAGGGCGGATGAAAAGGGAATCAGGTGAAAGTCCTGAACAGTCCCGCTGCTGTAAGTTTCATCAACATAACAAGCTATGTACCATTGGCCACTGGGAATATCCCGGGAAGGCGCTTGTCTATGGAAACAAGTCAGAAGACCTGCCATGTGTATCTGAGTTCACATGCTTTCGAGGAAAAAGCGTTGAGTCTAATGATCCGGGTCTGCAGATCCGTCATTTCATTCATCCCTATTTAATCAAAGAAAGTATACATTAGTGTATTTTTGGATGTAAATAAACTCTGCCAAGTTTATTTAAAGTGTCCGGCCAAAGGGATTTCGTCCGGACACATTTACAAAAACAAAATGAGAAAGACATACCGATTCCCTACATATCGTTTCCTGTTTATATACCTGCTGGGTATGTATTGTTGTTTTCCGTCTGTGTTGGCCCAGCCCTGGGAACGGGTAGCAGCAGATACAAACCAGGTTTACACCTTGCCAGAAGTGATCATTTCACAACCGTTCCATATCCGGGAGACGCGATCGGCCACTCCCCTGCAGGAACTCTCCGGAGATCGGTTGCGCAATCTGCAGGTATTGCAACTATCGGATGCGATCAAGCATTTCGCAGGAGTCAATGTCAAAGACTATGGCGGCATTGGAGGATTGAAAACCGTGTCGCTTCGCAGTCTGGGGGCCGAACATACCGCCATCAGCTACGACGGTGTCACTCTCACGGATGTGCAAACCGGACAGATCGATATTGGCCGTTTCTCCTTAGAGAATGTAGACCGCCTCTCCCTGAGCAATGGCCAGAGCGACCAGATCTTTCAGGCAGCCAGACAGATCGCTTCTGCCGGACTATTGGATATACGTACACAAACTCCCTGCTTCCGGCCAGGTAAGAATACTCACCTCTCCGCCTCTTTCAAAACCGGCTCCTGGGGATTGATCCGTCCGGCCATACACATCGAACAGAAACTGAGCCGGCAATGGTCTGCCGTTGTCAGTAGCGAAGGAATGACCGCCGACGGTCGTTACCGATATACCCAACACTACGGACAAGAGAATGACAGTACCTCCCGAGAAAAGCGGAAAAATACCCAGGTCCATACCTTCCGGACCGAGGCTTCCGTTATCGGACAGTTCTCTTCTACGGAACAATGGCGCATCAAGGCTTATTACTACCAATCGTCGCGCGGACTTCCGGGAGCAACGACTCTCTATTACGACCATGCCGCACAACACCTGTGGGATAAGAACCTGTTCCTGCAAAGCCATTACAAAAAGGAGTTCAACGCCCAATGGGCTTTCCAGACATTAGCCAAGTGGAACTGGAACTACCAGCGTTACTTAGATCCGGATACCCAAAACACCGTAGGGGCCACAGACAACAGCTACTACCAGCAGGAGTACTATCTGTCTGCCACCGCACTCTACCGGCCTTTAGAGAGAATATCTTTCTCTGTAGCCACCGACGGTAGTATACAATCGATGAATGCCGATCTGCCGGATTTCGCCTCCCCGACCCGTTATACCGGTTATGGAGCCCTGTCCGGGAAATATGCTTTCTCCCGGCTCACTGCCTCTGCTTCGGTACTGGCTACACTGGTACATGACCGCATTTCCCGGGGAGAGTCGGCCGGCACCCGGCACCGGCTCACTCCTTATGCCAGTGTTATCCTGAAACCGCTTGCGGCGGAGGAGTTACATATCCGTTTTTTCTACAAAGAGATATTCCGGATGCCCACTTTCAATGACCTGTACTACGGAGAAATCGGTCATACCGGACTGCTGCCCGAACGTACCCGGCAATACAACGCGGGCATCACCTGGTCCCGCTCTTTCAGCGGACCGGTCTCTTTTCTCTCCGCTACGGCCGACGGATACTATAACCGGGTCAGTGATAAAATCCTCGCCATCCCTACCAAGAATATCTTTATCTGGAGCATGGTCAATCTGGGAGAAGTGGATATCAAAGGAATAGATGTAACCGCCAGCCTGCGCACACGGTCTGTCCGACGGATGGCTTTGTATCTGTCGGGAAACTACTCTTACCAGCGGGCACTGGATAGTACCGATCCCACCGGTAAGACCTACAAACATCAGATCGCTTATACTCCCCGTGTATCGGGATCGGGGCAGGCAGGGATCGAAACTCCCTGGATCCACCTATCCTACTCCCTGTTGCATTCGGGCAAACGATACATGCTGGGACAAAATCTTACGGAAAACCGTCTCACCAGCTATACGGATCACAGCATCTCCGCCAGACGCGATTTCACGGCGGGAGAGAGTAAATTATCTCTATCGGTCGAGGTGCTAAACCTGGCTGATAAGAACTACGAGATTGTCAAAAACTTCCCCATGCCGGGACGCTCTGTAAGGGCAACCCTGCAGATCAACTATTAACAATAGCCTATGTCTGTCCGCAAACATATTTCTGTTATCCAGCTTTTCTTCGCGTTGTGCCTCCTGCTCATACAGGGATGCGACGATATGCAAGACCGCAACCAACCTGTCGGTGGCGGGGGCAGCGGAGAGAGTGGTACAGAGGAGATCTATATCCTGTGTGAAGGGTTGTTCAACCTTAACAACAGTACCCTAGCATGCCACTCGTTCCTTAGCGGTACCACTACAACAGACTATTTTCGCCAGATCAACCGCCGGGGACTGGGCGATACAGCCAACGACATGGCTATCTACGGAGACCGCCTCTACATTGTGGTGAATGTCTCCAGCCAGATCGAAGTGATCGACCTGCTCACCGGAGTCTCCGTAGGGCAGGTGCCTCTGCTTACCGACAACGGCTCTTCCCGCCAGCCACGCAACATTGCTTTCGAAGGCCGGAAAGCGTATGTCTGCTCCTACGACGGCACAGTAGCACGGATAGATACAGCCTCCTTAGCTGTAGAAGCGTACCTATCCGTAGGTCGCAATCCGGATGGAATCTGTGTACAGAACGAAAAACTCTATGTTTCCAATTCGGGCGCATTGGATGCCTCTGCCACCGGAGTAGACCGCACAGTATCGGTCATAGATATCCCGACCTTCACAGAAACCCGTCGTATCGAAGTGGGCCCTAACCCCGGACCTATCCGCGCCGACGAGTATGGCTATGTATATGTAGCTATCCGTGGAGAACACATAGAAAAAGGGGAATATCAACTGGTACAGATCGACGCGCAGACCGATGTGGTGACGCAGGTATACGAAGAAAAGGTGCTGAACTTTGCCATCAACGACGAACTGGCCTACCTCTCCTATACCCTTTCCGGTACGCAGGAGTCTGGCATCAAAGTGATGAATGTACATACCGGACAGATCGTACGGGAATCTTTCATTACAGACGGTACCCAGATACATACCCCTTTCAGCATACAGGTTAATCCCTTCAACGGAAATATCTACCTGACCGATGCCTATGACTACCAGGTAACAGGAGACGTGCTCTGCTTCAATCCGCAGGGAGAATTACAGTTCCGCATAGACAATGTCGGCCTCAATCCCAATTGCGTGGTATTCAGCGACCGCGGTTCGCAACCCGCTGGCGGCGATGGCTCCGAAACAGACACCCACCCGGCCTATGCGCAAAAGGTATGGGAGTACGTACCTGCTCCGGGACAGTTTATCAATACCACGACCTCTGCCTATCGCGAAGGCTATACCTACGAAGAGGTACTGGAATATGCGACCGAACGCCTGCAAAGCCACTCTCTACTCTCACTGGGAGGTTTCGGGGGCTACATAGTGGTGGGATTTGATCATACCGTACCCAATGTTCCGGGCGAGTATGATCTGAAGATCTATGGCAATGCCTATTACAATATGTATGGTTCGGTCACAGGAGCACTGGCCGGAAGTTCGGAACCCGGCATTGTATTCGTATCGAAAGATACCAACGGCAACGGTCTACCCGATGATGAGTGGTACGAACTGGCAGGAAGCGAATACCAGTCGCCGGAAGTGATCCGCGAGTACGAGATCACTTATTACCGCCCCGATCCGGCAAACGCCGATGTATACTGGACAGACAATCAGGGAGGCGAAGGATATATCTATCGCAGCAGTACCCACCTGCAGGATACCTATTATCCCTCGTGGATCGAAGAGGATGAGATCACTTTCCGGGGAGACCGGCTGCCGGACAACGGAGTCAATGAAGGAACCAATGGAAAGGAAAATTGGGTAAGTTACTGTTTTCCCTGGGGATACGCGGACAACCATCCCAACAGCACCGAACTCTGCCAGTTCAAAATAGACTGGGCGGTAGATAACCAGGGCAACCCGGTGCAACTGGATGGCATCGACTTTGTCAGGATCTACACGGCAGTCAATCAGCATCTGGGATGGACAGGAGAAGTCTCTACGGAAGTACAAACTGTGGAAGATCTGCATTACTGAGAAATGACGAATGTAAATTGTATAATAGCTACTAATCAAACATTTTAAAATGATGAACATGAAAAAGTTAATTTTACCGTTTTTCCTGCTTACTTTTCTATTTTGTGTGACCAGTTGTGATGATGATGATAATCTACCCGATCCGGATGAAGAAGAAAAAGTAGAAGTAATTGTTAGTTTTGAAGAACTACTTACAGAAAAAGAATCCTCTTTCACTACGGATAAAGGAGAAGAAATAAAGGAAGAAGATTATTCTTATTACAAAACTACCTTCCAGGATTCTGATGAGCTTTTAACCTTAGATTATTATTATTATTACAGCCCAGGTGTAGCCAGTGGATTTACTTATACCAATCAAACTGACTTAACCACTCCTGGTTATAACAATTTATCTGCAATTACAGGAAAAGGGAAATTTGAAGCAACCTACCTGACGTCTTTTATCGATATAACCAAGCCTGCCGCAATCCGTATAAATAGCCCGGAAACCTATGAGATAAAAGGATTATGGATAACCAATTCTGTATACGCCTATTTAGCTATCAAAGATATGAATGTAGGTTGGGGTGAAGTAAAAGAGTTTGGAGATGGTGATTGGTTCAAACTGACCATTCATGGATATAACTCAGCAAATTCTAAAATTGGTAGTGTAGAAGTTTATCTTGCGGACTATAGAGAAGGAAAAAGAATCTTATTAAAAGATTGGGAATGGGTTGATCTTACATCTATTAAGTCAGCAAATTACTTAATGTTTGAATTAGCTTCCACTGACAACACAGAATTTAATGATGAAGTATGGATGAATACACCTGCACAATTCTGTATAGATGGAATTACTCTCATTGAAAAATGATACAGTTTTATTTTAACAAAAACTATTTATAATATAAGTATGGGAGATAATAAAAGATTGAATATATTTATACCTTCAATCTTTTATTATCCCCATATAACTTAACTAATAAAAAAGCAGATCTACTTCTAAACATGACTTCATTAAACAATAAAGTCATCAAAATAAATTAAAACAATTTTCATATTATTTATAATAAAAACATTTACCACTTATGAAAAAATTGACCTTTATCCTATTAATAATCATCATAATTACTTCTTGCAATGATGAAATGATTCAATTCGAAGCATTACAGCAAGATTCTTTTGATACCCGTGCAGCAGGAGATGGTAAATATGATATATTAGGATATGGATACAACTGCTTCTATTCTGATTTTAGAGATCCGAAATATTCAAAAGCAAAAGTCATCGATTTAGATATGCTAACGTCTGGTATTGGTCGCAATCAGTTAACAGGAGATAAAATGACTTTTGTACCTACAGAAATTATAGAAGCTATTTTACATGGGCAAGCGGAAACACGATTAGCCTATGGAGAAAGTATAGATAAATTAGCGCAAGATATAAAAGTAAATACAAAAGCAAAATTAGGAGACACTTTATTAAAATTATTTTCTTTAGATTTAAAAGCCACTGTAAATTCAAGTGATTCTTCCACTATACAAAATGCTTTTTATCGAATTGAGTCCTTACGTATTACCAGAAAACTTACTCTTCCATATACTAACCCATCCAGATTACGTTATTTTGTTACAAATGAGTTTTTATCAGATATAGAGTATTTATCAGGAGAAGAAATAATAACAAAGTATGGTACCCATGTAGCTACAGACATTCTTTTAGGAGGTAATTTTACAGGTCTTTATACAGGTTATTTATATAATAATACTTCTACACTACAAACAGAATTTAAAGCAAAATCTAGTTTCTTGCTCTCATCTGTAAAAGCAGGTGTTAATTATGATACAAATTCCTTTAAAAGTTTTTCAAATGTAAATATATATATGAAAACTCAAGGAGGTACAAAACCTATAACTATAAATATAGCTCAAACTACCAATGGATTATTAGATAATGTTTCACTTAATTATGATGATTGGTTAAACAGTGTAAATAGAGAGTCTGAATCCTTAATTGGTGTGGGCAGCCCAGATACAGAAATATTTTTAATTAGTGAGTTCATTGATAATCCTATCAAAAAACAACAAGTAGAATTTGCATTAATGGAAAAAAGTGTTAATGAAATACCGGCACGTATATTATCTTATAATAGTAAATTATCCCCGAATACAAGTTATGCACTAGGAATGTCTAATAATAAATTACAATTTTATCCTCCAATAGCACAATTTATTCCCGCTTATAGTTTTTATTTGGAAATAGAAGAGAATTATTATAAACTAAAAATTTCTAACAAGTATTTAGATCATACAGGCTCTTTTACTGCTTCGAAGGCCGGCTCATCACAAAAATGGTATATTCATTTTCTAACAGACACAACTTTTATGTTACAAAATGTGCAGACAGGAGAATATTTATCCTCATATGATTTAAGTTTACACGTGAATTATTTAGATATTAACAAATCCGATTTTATCTGGAATTTCTTTCCTGGTTCTTTCCAATAAAATAAACAGGAAATCATTTATATTATTTTAGTATCTCTTCCTATATTGTTTTAAAACTATCTTTCCATAAATTCCGTTGTAACTACAACGAAACTATTTTCTATTTTATATAAATACATTAGCATTATGGGAAGATTTCTTTTAGGTGTATTGGCTGGAGCGGCACTTTACCATGCTTGTAACACCAGAAAAAACCGTGCAAAAGCACAGAGAATGTACAGATCGGCAACGGATTATATCGATGAAAAAGTGCAGATGATCAAAGACGCGATCGAAGAGAAGCTGGAGAGTCATAAAGAACTTTCCGAAGAGACCAAAGTACCCGATCCCTATCTGGATGATATGATGGACGGAGACGTGACTATTTCGGAAGATGTGACATTCTATGAACCTATTGACGGTACACAGAAATCCTGAGTGTTCCGGATATTGGCCGGTAACCTATCGTTTGCCCCTATTGAACCCTTTTCTTAAGGATTCAATAGGGGATTTTTTACTTATCTCATCTATTCTGCCCTCTCTGCTTATCTTCTGATGAAGAGATATTTTCTCTTTTTCATCCGCTTATCTATAGTCACATAAACCTATCCAAAAAGAACAAATTCTTTTTATTATTTCTCTCTCTTTGACAAAGTGTTATTATCTTTGCAAAAAGAATATCCATGAAGCCTATTTCTATTAAACTGATCACACTGATCGGACTGACGTCTGTACTCTTACTACAGTTTTTATGGCTCCATAATATATATACTCTACATTGCAGAGAACTAAAAGAAAAAATCAATTTTACACTTTTGCAAGCTCTCCAATGGGAAATTGGTAACCATACAGACAGTAATCCCATGGAGACGCTTCACGTCCATATTAACGAAACAAATGACCTACCCACCAAACATTACCACGTTGAGGTATCCCAAAGTTTTCACCAAGAAGAGTTACCCCTTTCTCTGGAAAGAATAGACTCTTTTTTTCACGCAGAGCTGGAAATACAACAAATCCATTCGGATTATTACCTGACACGAATACATACGGAGAATGATGAGATAGTGGAAAGCAGCGGTAAAAAGCCTGCAACCCGTTGGGGCATACTTGAATCCGAACCCATAGCCATTGCAAACAGATCAGAAATACTGAAAGTAGCCCTGACCTCACCTTACCGGATGATCTTTGGCAAAATGATCTTCCTGTTTTTTGCTACTGTAATCATCCTGGGGCTGGTGGTATACTGTATCATTTATCAGATCCGTATCATCGCCCGCCAGGACAGGATCGCCCGCATCCGGGAAGATTTTTCTCATGCCATGATCCACGATATGAAAAGTCCGATCAACACCATTCTGGTAGGTCTGAATATGCTGCACTCCGAAAAGCTGCTCGATAAGGCTGAAAAGCGTGATAACTACTACCGCATCGCTTCTGATGAATGCCAACGCCTGCTGGCGCTGGCAGACAAAGTACTGACACTTGCCAGACTGGAGCAGGACAGCCTGACACTGCATAAACAACAAACGCTGCTCAAACCTATTGTCAGTGACCTGGCCGAAAAATTCGCTTCTAAAGCCGGAAAGCCTATACGGTTTGAAATAAAGATCCATTCGGGAGACATCGTTTATGCCGATGGAGATTATCTGCGGGAAGCCATCAGTAACCTGATCGAGAATGCCATCAAATATTCGGGAGAAAGTGTACGCATAGATATCAAACGCACTGTGCACGAAGAGCACGATCACATCAGTATACGGGACAACGGATTCGGTATCCCTTTCAAAGACCAGAAAAAAATTTTTGATAAGTTCGAACGCGCTTCTGCCGCCGGACGCAAAGATCGGGCCAAAGGATTGGGACTGGGACTCAACTATGTCAATAATGTGCTCCGTACTCACGGAGGACAGGTAATCCTGCGTAGTATCGAAGGAGAATACAGTGAGTTTATCTTAGTACTGCCCCGGCAAAAACCCCTATAAGCACTCTATGCTGTACGAGGGATTCCGCAGGATATAAAAACAGTTCAAAGATATAGCATGCACCCAAGAGATAAAAGGAGCAGTCTATCCTGATCACTTCTTAACCGCCCGCACTCATGAGTTTGATCCGCAAACATACAAATATCACCCCGAAGGGGAGAAGAAATGTTTGCTCAGATCGTAAACCAGAATTCCTGCCGCAATTATAAATCAGTATATCGTACCTCTAAAAGGTTTTCATCACCTCTTGGAAGTACCAGATCATCCGTGCCCAGTTGTCCAGTTCGATATGTTCATTTTCGTTATGAATGGTCTTCACTTCATAATCATTGACATACACCGGCATCAACCGATAAATATGATCGCTCACGATCTGGTATTTGTAAGCATCCGTCCCGCCCACTGTGATATAAGGGGTCACAAGGGTTCCCGGATAAAGTTTCCCTATGGTCTCTCCGATCACCTGAAATCCGCGGGTATCTTCCGGAGAGATACTGGAAGCTTCACGTACCGACACCTGGTCAATCTCCACATCATATCCCTTGCATTGCTGCTGTACATGCTGCATCACATCCTCTACGGAATCTCCCGGCAGGATACGGAAATTTACCGTCACCTCCGCCACCGACGAAAGTACATTCGCAGCGTCACTACCCTTGGCCATAGTAATTGCCGTTGTTGTACGGATCAGTGCATTGGAAGCAGGATTATGGGCCAATGTGCGTAGCAATTCCCGCTCCAGCAGCCACTGATTGGCAATAGCTACCCGGGCCATAAAGTTCATTTTCCCACCTATATGATCTAAGAAATGCTCCACAGGCGGAATCAGTCGCTCGGGCATCTGATTGGTATTCAGCTTTTCAATGATCTCAGCAGCCATCACCAGCGTACTGCGCTGCGGAGGCATGGAAGAGTGTCCTCCCTCTCCTTTAATCTTCAGACGCAACGTGAGGAAACCTTTCTCTCCGACTCCCACTACCGCCACCGGTTGGTCTACCTCTTTAAGCAATGACTCCGGAGCAGCAATGATCCCTCCTTCATCGTATACAGCATCAAAAGTAAGCCCCTGCTCTTTGAAGTGCTGAGCAATCTGCAGAGCACCCTGTTGCCCCCGACCTCTTCATCGTGTCCAAAGGCAAACCAGATATCCTGCTCCGGCACAAATCCCTCACCAATAAGCGCGTCGGCTGCTTCCAGCAGCGCGAACAACATCCCTTTCATATCTAAGGTACCGCGCCCGTACATTCGGCCATCCGTTACAGCACCGGAAAAAGGAGGATAGTCCCAGTCAGTCGAGTAAGCTGTGACCGGCCCTTTTGCCGGATCGGACGGACGGAAGATCTCTTCCCCGATGGATTCCTGGGTCACCGGATCGTGCCCCAATACCGGTACTACATCGTAATGTGAGAGAAAAAGGATAGGCTTGCGCGCCGGGTTTTTCCCTTTCCAGTGAAATACCAGCCCGTACGTATTGACCGTCAGCGTATCCATCGTAGCATAAACAGCCGGATAGACCTCGGGCAGATAGGCCTTAAACGTATCGAACGGAGCAAAATCCGTCTCCTCATATACTTCCGTACTGACTGTAGGAATACGTATACCCCCGGCAAAACGCCGGATAGATTCTTCAGACAATTGTGGCTTTACCGGAGAAAGCTCTGTGGCTGTCTGTACCGTATGATCAGATGACTCTTTACTGAAAGGATACATATATGTTTTGATTAGGATGATAGCTATTAATACAAGGATTATAGCTACAATAACCCACAGAATTCTTTTTATGTTCATCTTATTGAAAAATTTAGATCGTTTCATTTTTTTAAACATACTATATCCATAAAATGTTTTTTCCTTCTCCGTCGTTCATCTGAAGATGAACAGCCTTTACAAAGGTATTAAAAAAATGATTTCTTCTGCATCAGGCTGTATCGAAACCAGCAGGCTGCCGGAATGTCTCCGTACCAGACCTGAATATAGGCTATCCTGTTTTTTCTGTCCGCACCCCAAACAAAAGTCTGATCCGGATGTTGTGTTAAACATAACGTTTAAACGAACCGTACATGATGACCCCTGATTACGAACTGATAGACAATCCGCTCCGTCATTGCTATGAATTTCATATCGACGGATATACCCCGAAAGTGCAATACATCAGATCCCGGTACGGAGATATCTATCTCACCCATACCGAGGTGCCGTTCCCGTTGCGCAGACAAGGTATCGGATCACAGTTGGTAAATAAGGTGTTGCGTAGCGTTTCTCAACAGGATGCGCGTGTGGTCCCCGTGTGCCCGTTCGTAGCTGCGTATATCCACAAACATCCGCAGTGGAACCATCTGGTCTTGCGGGAAACTCAACTTACATAGAAAACGAAAATGATATGGAACCTATACGTAAAGAATATTCCAACGGAGAAATCACCATTGTCTGGCAACCCGCTCTGTGTACACATGCTTGTATGTGTCTGCGTATGTTGCCCAAAGTATATCGTCCGAAAGAACGCCCCTGGATCAAAATAGAGAATGCCACTACCGAAGAATTGATCCATCAGGTACACAACTGCCCCTCCGGCGCGTTAAGGATCAAGTCGGAAATGGAAGCAGATGCGCTCCCGAATGGGAAAAGTATACTTTAAGCCCTTGTTGATCTGTTATTCGTTTCGTTATCAGCCTGATTAACTACAGGTGCAGGCCTGTTTCCTGCTTGTTTCTTCCTTTTTTGAAACAAACGCTACCAGTCAACGAAAGGCATGGCAGATCCATACAGTCCATCGGAGATCGATGTAGTCCATAGGCAGTCAGCGAGCCTGCCAACAGGTATAAAGAGTCACAAAGAGATGTAAAATGTACCGGTTCACTCCTTCGTCATCCTCCTTATCTGAGGATTACTATCAAAGAACGTTACGTGTACGGTTGAAACCAGTAGCAATTACATGTATTCCAGCTTTATACACACAAATACGTAACTTTCTATTTACAAACAGAAGAGACACCTATTCGCATCGGAGAGTAAAGGAAAAACCAACAGAAAAAGGCATAACCGTACAGCTAACCCTTAGAGAATGACTATTTATTACTTTATCTCCGGTCTTCCAGGTATTCCAGGTGTCTTATTCTTTGCCTGGCAGAGATGAAAAAAGGGATCTCAAAAGTTGTGGAACTGAAGAATCGGCAAAAAATACCTCTATTAAACTTTCTGTAAAAATGGAAGACAGGCTCTGAGCTCCGGGAACGGTAAACGGAGTATGTGTCACACTTTATCTATCTTCTGTTTTTCTCCCGTACTCTCACCCGCACCAGCTCGGCCAGTGTAACGGTAAAAGGCTCGGCAGCCTGCCGGCCACCCCGGTAACCGGGCAGATCGCGCACATCCCACTGTTGTCCTGTCAATGCCGTTTCGGTCACCTCCTCTACCTGATATACCAGATAAAACGGTTCTTGCTCTGCCTGTTTTTCCGCTTTCGCACCAGACCTCTTCTTTTCCCGCTCCGGATAGCCTTTCCGCAACAACGCGGCACGCGAAAAGATACGTGGACCCTCCGGCACAATGCGTAGCAAACGGCCTGTCTGTCCCTCACCCTGTGTATGCAACAACAGGTAACGTGCTTCGGTAAAGCCCGGCGAAAGCCTCACAGAACCCTGCCTGCTCCCGGTACGCAGGTTGTACAACCCTTCCCGCAAGATCCACCGCAACTGCGCTTCATCCCGGTACCATCCGACCAGCACCGTGGTTTCATCGGCAAACAGTCCGCGGTCTTTTCCCAGCAACTCCGGAAGGGGTTCCTGCAACAGGGAGGCCGTTTCCTCCGGCCGGTTCACCCGATAGGTATAGTAAGAGAGTTTTTCCCGCCGGGAAGTACGGTTGAGAAAATGTTCGGTCACTTCTTTCAGAAACCTACGCAACTCTTCCAACCCACCGGAAGTCTGGGAGGGATGGATGGCAAAAGCTCCGATCCCGGGCAGGATCTCATGAAAACTACGGTAGCGACGGTGTCCCTCCCCCACACCGGGATAGAGAATAAAAGCTCCGGCCGTGCGGCGGATCGAATCGCGATAGGCGTGCATCTTAAGCATATCGTCCCGTTTGTACAGCCGGGCACGGACGGCCTCTACCCGGGTTTCGTCTTCTCCACCCTCTTCTTCGAAAAGATCGGCCAGACGGTCTACCCTGTATTTGGCATCAAAATGCAGATGCACGATCAGTTCTTCCCGCTCGGCTTGCTCCTGCCCGATCCCTGCCGGCCAGATACTCAAGGTATAATCGGGGCGCATATCGTGGGTCCAGCTTCCCCCTTCCGGATAGGGACTACCTCCCCGGAACGTGCGGTTGTAGCTGAGTTCCACATTCAGCCGCCGTACCGGATGTTCGTACACACCCGCCACTGCCACGTGCTGCCCCCTGCGGAGCCTGACAGACCATCCTCCTTCGGCCACCTGCAACAGTGCCGCCATATCCGGTCGCAACCCGAAAACCTCCCCTACCACAGCAGCCAGTTTAAAGAAAAGCCAGTATTCGTACAATACCGCCACATCACGCTTGCCGCCGGCATATACATCCTCTCCTCCTTGCCAGATCAGCCGCGAAGCCAGGTCGAACATCAGCCAGGATCGCAATACCTCCCGGTAGCCCTCTCTCCGCTGGAGCACCGGACTGTGAAGAGGCAACAGGCGCAATTCGCCCACCTCCTGCCACATACCGTGTCCGAGCCATTGATCCAGCCGGGCCATCACCGAACGACTCTCCCGCGACACGCGTTCGCCCGCGTGGGAAAGGGCATTCAGTTCTTCGCAAAAGGTAAGGAAAGTACGCAACACATATTTTATAAACCGGTTTTCCGGAGTATCCACACTTTCTGCTGACCGGGTAAAGCGCATCCGCGCAGGCAAGGAGCGGATGGTGGAGGCCAGCCGATGATCCGCAGGCAAAGGAACCCGCTCACGGGCCGAAGCGATGTGGTTCAACACGTTTCCACGCAGCCTGCCGCCGCGCCAGATCTCCCGGTTCTCCTGCTCCCGCGACCAACGGGCAACAGGCGCGGAAAGTATTTTCTGCAACGCGCTATCAAATTCTTCCGATTCTACCACCGAACGTACAAAGGCAAAGCGTTGATACAGCGTACGGGCCGTCTGCGGACCTTCGGGAAGTAAATACTGAGATACCGGAGAGTTTCGCTGCAACAGGATCTCCGTACAATGCGCTGTGATCTCTTCCAGCATACGGCGGTAGTCGGTACGGTAATCCATCTTCCCCGGAAATATCTCCACCTCGATCCATCCGGCAGGACAACCACGGTACACGATCCTGAGTTTCCAGATACCGGTATAGCTTCCCGTACGTATCTTTCCTTCGGAAGGACGGATGCGCGAAGGAACTACCAACGCGGGTTCTTCTTCCAGCTGGTATCCCCCGGGCAGTGTATATTCGTACTCCGTACCCTCTTGCAACCGGTAAGGAGATTCGCCCAGATGCTCCGCCTCAGCCAGCGGGAGCACCTGCAAAGTGCCCTCCCTACCATAGATACGGAGTTGCACCACTCCTCCTTCCCGCAGGACGACCGGTATATCTATCTCTGCCATCGTTACGGATTTATGCCTCTGTATAACCAGTAAAACCGTTGTCTACCACCGCGCGATACATCCGCAGGATCTTCTCCAGCGACAACGGGTACCGGACTTTGTCTGTCATCTCTTCTCTCTCAACCATACCTCCGGACAGGTATGTTTCTATATTTTCTCCCTCCCGGAGGCACAACGCGCCTAAGGTACGGAGCACAGGCTCCAGCCGCCGGCGGGCTCCATGCACACGCGGAAGCAATTTCTGCATCACCGCAGCATCTACCAGGTCATCTGTCTGCCACTCCGGACGGAGCGCGCGGCCCACAGCGATGAACCGACCGATCTCCGAGGCGGTACGATAGCCAAACTCTGCCCCTACCTTACGCAATTCCCGGAAAAACGACAACCATACCTCCGACATCTCTTCATGGTCTTTCTCCTTCGGGCGGCGGGCCTGATGAACAAAAGCGGCTCCCAACGTCGCGCCTCCCCTGCGGACAGCTCCGGGAGAGAGAGATCCGGGATGTTTCAGGTAATTCTCCATCTCAGCTGCCGTGATGCGGAATTCGATCACACTGGCTCTATCCAGCACTTTGGGACTGAACATATAGGTGGTTTCATCTATATTCACCGTTCCAATGACAAACAGATTATCGGGAAACCGTACCGAAGCCGGTACACCGCAATCTTCCCACTCCGCCCCGGCAGGATGTAACGGGATGTTGCCTCCCGACTCCATCACACTGAGGAAATCCGCGAAATAACGCTCTACATGACTCAGATTCATCTCGTCTAAGATCAGGAAGTACGGACGGTGGCGATTCTGCGGACGACCCGCTTCGATGAGCAGGCTCAGGGCGCCATTTTCGGGCAGTACGTACCGCCCCTGCTCCAGCGCGTTGGGATAGCCCAGCAAAGCCTCCCGGTTGGTCCAGTCGGCACCTACCGGTACCAGACACACCTGATTCTCGTTTTCGCAGATCCAGCGGGCAAAAAGGTGGGCCAGCCGGGTCTTGCCCGAACCGGAAAGACCGGTAAGGATCACAAACGGCTTGGCTAATAAAGAGGTTACAAAAACGGGCCAGCAAAGATTCCTCCAGACGCAGTCCGGACTGGCTCAGGAAGCCGGACAGGTCAGAAAAAGTAAGAGATGTTTTATTCTTACCTGTCCTGCGCGGAGGCATTACCTCTTCATTCACCATCTGTCCTTCGGTATCCTTGAAATCTTCACGCATATTCACAAACCCCAGTTCCCGGAGCAACCACACAAACCCCTCATACTCCGCTTTCTCAAAATCCCGTTTCAGAGGATCTCCCGGATGATATTCGCGATACAGATGAGACAATACCAGCAATACCGGATAGATCCCCGATTCATACATCACATGGTGTCTGCACATATCGGCCCAGAGTGGTATCTCTTCTTTTTTTATCTGACCAAAGATCCGTATAATATCTTCACGATCCACATTTGCGAAAAAAAGATCTTCCATATTCCTGTTCCTGGTTTATATCATTTTATGATCCAAAGATACATATTCTCCGGGAAAAACTCTAAGAAAAATGAAAACACAAAGGATTTACGATGGGACGATTTACAATTTACGATTTATATTGCCTCCGGAATCCTATCACAGTGTATAGTAAGATTCATGGGATATATAGTGCTCTTTTACGCTGTGAGATACGGTACACTATATATAAGTGTATTCACCACATGAGTCTCTTTCACCTGTTTTACTTCTACAGAGAAAGGGATTACCTGTAGAGACGCACGGTGTGCGTCTGAGCGGTGTACATTTGAACGCCGTGCGTTTGAACGGTGCAGGTCCGACCAAAAGATGATACTTCTCATCCGGTATGCCGAGACGTACGGTGTGCATCGCATCTCTACCAGATAACGGAATAATATATACAACTAATTATGAATATCTACTTATGTAACCTAATTTCAATCGTAAATCGTAAATTGTCAAATCGTAAATCAAATCATTTCCTCATTGATACCAAACCCTTCCGGATCGGAATGATGCTGTCCCAGCGGCTCTATATGAACCACAATATCGTATACATCCCTGATCTGAGCCCGGACATTGGCTTCCACCGCACTGGCAATCTGATGCGCTTCCAGCACCGACATCTGTCCGTCTACCTCGATGTCCATCGAGATCATCAACAGATTGCCTACCTGCCGCGAGCGCACCCGATGCGGCCGGAAAGCTCCCGGCACCTGCGATACGGCATCAAATATCTTTGTATAGACAACTTCGTCTCTCACACCATCCATCAGGTCTACATTCGACTCCATGAATATGGCAACGGCAGACTTAATGATAAATACACTGATGATGCATCCGGTCACCGCGTCCAGTACAGGAAGCCGGAGGATGAGCGTAAAGAAAAGCCCCAGAAGTACCCCTACCGAGATCAGCACATCGTTGCGCATGTTACGGGCGTTGGCTATAAGTAAGGAGCTCTGTATTTTCTTTCCCTGACGATCCTGGTAAAAAGCAAGTCCCCACTTCCCGGCAATAGAAAAGAGCGTGACCCAGATGGCGATCACAGAGGGTATCTCACGGGGTTCGGAAGAGAAGATCGCTGTAGCAGAGGTGATAAGAAGCTGCATACCGGCATAAAAAATGACCATAGAAAGCACCTTGGTAGCTATCCCTTCGGCCTTCTCATATCCATAGACATACTTACGGTCAGGAGGACGACTCATGATGCGCGCGGTGATGAGCATCACCACAGAGATCACTACATCCGTTGCCGAATCGATCCCGTCGCTCAATACCGCCAGACTCCCCGACAACCACCCGATACTCACCTTAGCCAAGGAGAGTACGGCATTACCCATGGTACTGGCCCACGAAGTAGAAGTGAGGATTCTTTCTCGTTTTTCCATACACTATTGTGATCCTGGGAGTAGAACAGCGTGTCCGATAGAATGTTCTTCCTCTGTTTTCATTCGGCGCAGATGGATATGCAATCCCATGTAAACCCTTCTTTAGACGCTGCCCTTCCAAACTGGCTCAACACGTTCTTCTCTCCACAGTCTGCTTGGATCCGATACCAGAGAGAGAGGGAAAGCCGAAGGCAGCGCAAAGTTTATTTCAGCTATGCTACGACACATCCGCTCTTACACGCTCCGGCAAAGATAGAAAAAGAAAAACCAGCAGAGAGACCAACGCGTAGAAAACCTATTATAAAATGTAATTTCTTTTAGCCAGAAAAGACAGATCTCTGATCGATACGGAAGCATAGGTATCAAATTGTAACCAGGCAAACTTACTACGCAAAACGCCATACCACCTAATAAACTAACAATCAAATTATTAATACCATATACACGTATCAAAAAAAACATTTTATAACACTAACTATCAGCCTACTATTAATTTATCGAAATTATCTGTTATAAATGCTTTCTTCTCTCTGTTTTATAGCCCAAAATATGTTTTAAAACATTACTTTTGCAGTTGAATTCAACAAACACCTTTAACATTCAGATATATGATTACTCAAAACAACTTTTGGAACGAATTTCAGGGAGAGGTATGGAAACAGGAGATCAATGTAAGAGACTTTATCCAGCGCAACTATACCCCGTATAACGGCGACGATTCTTTCCTGCAGGATGCTACCGACAAGACGAAAAAGGTATGGTCGAAACTTACCGGAATGTTCGTTACGGAACGCGAAAAAGGAGTCTACGATGCCGAGACCAAAGAGCCGCAAAGCATATCTACCTACGGACCGGGATACATCGACCGGGACAACGAAGTGATCGTCGGTGTACAGACAGACGCTCCGCTCAAAAGAGGGATCTTTCCCAAAGGAGGCATCCGGATGGTGGAAAACAGTCTGAACACGTATGGCTACCAGCTGGACCCGACGACAAAGAATATCTTCACCAGGTACCGCAAGACCCACAACGCCGGCGTGTTCTCCGTATACACAGATGAGATGAAAGAGGCCCGCCGTTCGGCGATCATCACCGGACTGCCGGACGCGTACGGACGCGGAAGGATCATCGGCGACTACCGCAGAGTACCTCTCTACGGGACTGCCAACCTGATCGAAGAGAAGAAACGCTTTCTGGTACGTCTGGATATTCAGGAGATCACGGAAGAAATCATCCAGGCACGGGAAGAGATCGCGGAGCAGATCAGTGCCCTGAAAGAGTTTGAGAAGATGTGCGCAAGCTATGGATCTGATGTTTCACGTCCGGCACAAAACGCCCGCGAAGCCGTACAGTTCCTCTATTTTGCCTACCTCGCGGCGGTAAAGGACCAGGACGGCGCGGCCATGTCACTGGGGCGTACGTCAACGTTTTTAGATATTTATATCGAACACGATATCCAAGCCGGAGTCCTGACCGAAGCGGAGGCACAGGAACTCATCGACCAGTTCATTATCAAACTCCGTATTGTAAGGTTCCTGAGAACGCCGGAATACAACGATCTGTTCTCCGGCGACCCGATCTGGGTAACTGAGTCTTTAGGAGGTCAGGGAGTAGACGGGCGTACCTTAGTGACCAAAACCTCTTTCCGTTACCTCCATACACTGTACAATCTGGGACCTGCTCCGGAGCCTAACCTCACCGTACTGTGGTCGCGGAACTCTCCGGAGAACTGGAAACAGTTCTGCTCAAAAGTCTCTATCGACACATCGGCCATCCAGTACGAGAACGATGACCTGATGCGTCCGGTATATGGCGATGATTACGGTATCGCCTGTTGTGTATCACCTATGATGATCGGTAAACAGATGCAGTTGTTCGGCGCGCGAGCCAACTTAGCCAAATGTTTGTTGTATGCCATCAACGGCGGACGCGACGAGAAATCCGGTGTGCAGGTAGCTCCGATGTATGCTCCCATCACCAGCGAATACTTAGATTACAACGAAGTGATGGAGAAATTCGAGCAGATGATGCGCTGGCTGGCCAAGGTCTACATCAATGCTCTGAAAATGATCCACTATATGCACGATAAGTATGCCTACGAAGCCTATCAGATGGCACTTCACGACGGGGATGTAGAACATATCCGCGCCACAGGCATCGCCGGATTGTCTATTGTGGCCGACTCCTTAGCCGCGATCCGCGATGCCAGAGTGAAAGTGATCCGTGACGAACGGGGACTGGCTGTAGATTTCGAGCAGGAAGGCGAATACGTTCCGTTTGGCAACAACGACGACCGTACGGACGAGATCGCGGTAGAGGTGACCGGTAAATTCATGGAATACCTCCGTCAGCACCAGACCTACCGGAATGCCACACCCACACAGTCGATCCTGACCATTACTTCCAACGTAGTATATGGGAAGAAAACAGGAGCTACACCCGACGGCCGTCCCGCGGGGGCACCCTTCGCACCGGGAGCTAACCCGATGAACGGACGTGACAGGAAGGGAGCGATCGCCGCACTGGCTTCAGTGGCCAAACTCCCGTTCCAGCACGCGCACGACGGTATTTCCTATACCTTTGCTGTTTCCCCTGCCACCTTGGGCAAAGAATGCGAAACACGGATACAGAACCTGATCCAGCTGCTGGATGGTTACTTTACCCCGGAAGGCGGACAACACCTGAATGTGAATGTATTCGATAAAGAGTTGCTGGAAGACGCAATGGAACATCCGGAACAGTATCCGCAACTGACCATCCGTGTATCGGGATATGCGGTGAACTTTGTAAAACTGACCCGAGAACAGCAATTGGATGTGATCTCCAGGACTATCAATCACTCATTATAAAAACAATGTAGTCAGGTAGCAAGAGACGAACGACACGATCAGGCAGCGTTTTTTCCGTATGCCTGCGCCCGCCTCCGGCTACCTGACTATGTATTTCTCCGACAAACAGATGACCGCAAAGATACACTCCTTAGAAAGTTTCGGAACCGTAGATGGGCCGGGCATACGCTTTGTTGTCTTTATGCAAGGCTGCCCGTTGCGTTGTCTGTATTGCCACAACCCGGACACCTGGGACATCAGCGGTACGCCCGCCTATACCCTGACACCGGAAGAGCTGTTGCGCGAGGTACTGAAATACAAAACCTTCATTGCCAGAGGCGGGGTCACCGTCACAGGTGGCGAGCCCTTGTTACAGGCCGGGTTCCTGAGTCGTTTTTTCCAACTCTGCCGCCAGGAAAAGATACATACCGCTCTGGATACGTCAGGCTGCCTGCTGAACGAACAGGTAAAAGCATTGCTGGGCCATACCGATCTGGTACTGCTCGATATCAAAGCCTCTTCTGCGGAACTTCATAAAACACTTACCGGCATAGCACCCGATATACCTTTGCTTTTCTTAGATTACCTCAAAGAAAAGCATATACCGGTATGGATACGACATGTCGTCGTTCCCGGACTGACTGCTGATCCCTGCCAGCTGGAACAGCTCGCGAAGAAACTGACCTGCTTTCCCAATATCCGGAAAGTAGAACTCCTTCCCTACCATACCCTGGGAGAGAATAAATACCGGAAACTGGGAATCAGTTATCCGCTCCAAGGGGTAGAAGCCTTGTCTGATGAAAAACTGGAACAAGCCCGCGATATCTTTGTCAGATACCAGCTTCCCGTATAAAGATATATCCTGTTTGTCTGTCCGGATACTCCTATCCGCGTGAAAGCACCGTACCCTGTGAAGTAATTTACGATTTCACAAATAACGATTGACGATTGGAGATACAAATACGCTACCGTCAGCATCCCCCTGTAGTCTCCACGGCACACGTATCCATGGAAGAAAACTTCCGGTATTTTTATGCCACAGATAGCGCGTATGTCTTTGTGTAATCTCAACCGTACACTGTAATTAGCTTCGCTGACCGCCTGGTTGACTTCGTCGACCGTTGGTTCAGTACATCGTAAATCTCTTTGCGCCCTTACAGGTAGATACTAACACAAGGGTAGTTGTATGTACAATCATACATCACCGCTGTTCCTGGAGGTTAATAACCCAATAAGAAGTCAGGAACGGAAGGAGTAAATCCTAACTAACGAAACATTCTTCTCCTGTATATCTCCGCTGCTACCCATCCGCCTGCAGATCAAAAAACTTACTTAGGAAAGGAGATAAAAACGATACGTTCTGGCAAGATATTATAAAAAGTGTTTTATTTTTGCAGGGTTTCCGTTTTATCTAAACAGATCCGATACACCGATGCCAGCACATACAATGGAAAACCCAGAAAACAACCAGACTTCACAGACTCCGGATGACCCGGCCGCGGAATTGGCTCCCACCGGACCGGAAGAGCAACCTATAGAAGAAGCCGGAACACGGAATACGGGGTCGGAAGCACCACCGGCGCAAGAGTCCGGCATACCCGAAGATACCGGAACGGAGCCCCCCTTTATCAGAACCGGAAATAAAGAAAAGAACTTCCCTCTACGACGAAAAAGAGGAGGGGAAGTGCAGGAACTGCGGTCATCCTTTCGACAGTGAATTCTGTCCTCACTGCGGACAGACCTCGGATATCAAACGTCTCACTTTTGCCAACTGGAAGCAAAACATCCTGGATGTCTTTCTGAGCTTTGACGGTACGCTTATCCGTACATTACGCATGTTATTCGTGCGTCCGGCGCGCATGATCAAAGAATACATTACAGGGCAGCGTAAGGACTACCGGAATCCCTTCACCCTGCTCATTATTCTATGCACCCTCTACGGAGCCATCCTCTTTACCGGAAATCTTATCAAAGGAGAAAGAAATAGATTCAGTGCCGCGGAAATCCATGAAGAGATCCTGAAAGAGATCAGGGATGAATTTCAGGACATCTCCCCCTCTGTATCCACTTCCGTAGAGGAGACAAGTGATCCGGACAGCCTGCAGGCAGCTATGCACGCGCAATCTCCCGACGATACGTCTGCCCAGGAAAATAAAGAGGAACATTCTTCCCGTGCTGACCAGAAAAAGAAGAAGATCAAAGAGAAAAACAAACCCCAGCAAGTCCTCAGGTTCCTGGCGGAAACCCTGACAGACTCTTTCATAGCACGCTGTATCCTGATGATCCCTTTCTATGCGCTCTTCACCAGACTCCTGTTCCGTAAAAAAGCCAAGAACAGATACAACTATACCGAGATCCTCTTTGCCACTACCTTTATTACTTGCCAGAAAGTAACGATAGATATCCTGCTGCTCCCCTGGGAAGAATATACGATGTATGATACAGACACATTCACTTTTATTGCCTACATTCTCTTTCCGGCCTGGGTCTACAAAGGACTTTTTGAGGTGAAATGGTGGACGGCTATCTGGAAGAGCGTATCGATCTACATACTGGCCCTGATCACCGTACTGCTGTGTTTGTTGATACCTACCCTGCTGATCATGTATACGACTGGCTACCTGGGTCCGGGTAACTGACCTTTGTCGCTTACAGATACGTCTGTATGTACGGCACCGGTACGAAAAATGATCGGGGCTGACTCCATTAATAAAACAGTAACGATGAAACTCAGACATAAACTATGTAGACACGAAACTAAATCCACGCAGGCAAACGACCCGGCGGAAGAAAAAAAGAGAATCTCCCGACGCTCTGCAGAACTCCTGTTTTCAGAGAAGACGAAGGAAGGTGCAGAAACTGCGGCTTCCCCTTCACATCCAGCTACTGTCCCGAATGCGGGCAGACGGCTGATGTAAAGCGACTGACCTTCCGTTCGTGGATAGATAATATATTTAAAGCTTTTTTAGACTTAGACGGTACCCTCATCCGCATGTTCCGTATGCTCTTTACCCGCCCCGGGCAAATGATCAACGAATACATTGCCGGCCAGCGCAAAGACTACCGCAATCCTTTTACACTGCTCATTATTCTTTGTACCCTATACGGGATCATTCTGTTTGCCGGAAAGATCGTTGAGGGCTACAAAGAATCTAAAGAGAAAGACCTGGCCCGCAAAGAAGCACTGGTAGCTAAAGACCCGATACAGGCTACAGACAGCCTCCAAACAGCAGCCGGACTGTCGGGAAACAAAGGTTCCGAAGACCTGCTGGAGGGCCTGACCGAAAAGACAGATAAACACGTCGGACAACAGCTTATCCCTCCGCATGGAGATCAGGCTGTTACAGAGCCTTCCTCCCCAAAGAAAAACAAAGATAAAAAGAACAAAAAGCAAAAAAGCAGAAATCCCGTAGACAAGCTGCGCGACAGCAGTATACGGATGGCCAGAGACAATGAAAGTTCACTCAAAAGCATGGGGATGCTGATCGCCGGCCTGGCAGACTCCCTGATCTTTCGAAGTATCCTGATGATCCCTTTCTACGCGCTTTTCACCAAACTTTTCTTCTACCGGAAGACACGTAAAATATACAATTATACCGAACTGCTCTTTGCCAATACCTATATCAGTTGCCAGAAAACAATCATCGACATTTTTCTCTTTCTGATAGAGAAATACGCGCATTACGATACGGGCTGGCTCATTTTCCTGTTTTATATCTTTTTCCCGGCCTGGACCTACAAAGGACTGTTCAAGGTGAAGTGGTGGGGCGCTATCTGGAGATGCTCACTGATCTACCTGTTCGCTTTTATCGTACTTTTCTTTGTGGCTATTCTCGCGTTGATACTGGTAGGAATTATTTTTGTCAACGACAACAATGCGCCGGAGTTTGTGGATATGATCTTAGAAGTGACAGGAGCCAAATAACCTGATCTGAAGCAGCGCGGACCCAGGCAGGCAAACAAAATATCAAATTGTCAATTTGATATTTCAAGATCTTCTCATTGGCGTATTTCCAGATGAAAATACATTTGCGCGATCCGAAGCCAGCCATTGCGATTACAGAATATACATTTTGTACGTCATTTTTGGATTTCACAATCTATTTTTCAAAAAACACGCCTTTTATATATCTCCATATTCATTTAGAGCAAATATATAAACCCTTTTTCTATTACCGATTCTATCCATAAAAGCACTCTTCCGGAACAAAATTACTATTTTATGGACATTCGAAAAAGATTCCAGTGAGACTTTAAGAGTCTTCCATTGAAACTTCAGTTATCTTCCATTGAAACATGGGAAGTTTTCCATCGTCTTTTTCTCTTTCTTCCATAGGCAAAAGTCGCATAAACATACAATAAACAGGTATAAACTGAATAGTTAAACCATAATTATTCAGTTTTCTTTTCCGGAACACCAGTTTTCAGAGAAGTAAGGAAAACAAAACACCAGAAAAATCAAGCATTATGTCATCGATTTACGGATTCAGTAAACAAAATAACAAAATACCATTTAACAACAAGTACTCCCTTCTCTCTCATGAACAAGTCTCTACACTTGCAAACCTACCCTCATTGTAAGATCCGGTAGAGCATGGAATCATTTGCAATTTGAAAAATGAATATGCTAACGTCCTCATCCACATATAGAGACGCACGGCGTGCATCTCCAGGGTGTACGTCCAATAATATATGTATAAAATGGATATAGATTTCCACCAGACATATCGTTCGATCAGATATAAATGTATAAAACGATCCGTTTAATGAACAAGGGGAAAATCAGGCAAACAACTGACAGGATATACACTAATCCTTACACAACCAGAAATACGTTTACTTGGACGCGTATCGCGGAGACGCACACCGTACGTCTCTACATGCGGATGCTGATAGCGTATTTCAATTGTGCTGATTTATACTCCTTATTATACAACAGATTGCGAAATATCATTCGCTTGTGTGTACGACTCCTGTGCGGGAGAAAGGTTTTTCTTCCATATTCCTATCTCCGACTGCCTACAAACATATATAAAAAACGTGCGGCTTTCCTCCCGGAAGACCGCACACCTAATAGTTAGATTACATCATATAAAATCATTCACTGCAAAAGACAACAGGATATATACCCGTTATCATTCTCCATGAATCCAGGTAAACCGGGACCTTACGGAACCCGTTTTCAGAATGTATAGTCGATACCGATACCAAATACTTTATTGGTACGGGTGAAACTGTCAGTTCCGGGAATAGTAATAGTCGAAGCAATTCCCTCCGGAAGTCCCATAGAGATCAGTTTAGTAGGAAGATCATTATATACAGCAGATTCACGATCATATGTTTCATAGTTGGTCCAGAAATAAGCCACATTCAGTTTGATGTTATGCGCCACTTTGAATCCGGCACCAAAACCAAAGGTATAGGAACTCACGTTGAAACTGATATCATTCATAAAATCATCTTTCAGACCATATTTAGTACGCTGCATACCCCCACTGATCTGTATAGCTTTAGTAATATCCCATTCCAGACCACCCAGATATTCATTGGTGCCGCCACTCAGATGTTTCTGACGATTGTCAGCCATCTTAGCATGTGTATCGAAAAAGTGATGATAGCCTATCGAAGCACGTAATACGGGCAGAATCTCATAAGAAACCCCAACAGTTAGCAAACTGGGAATATCGTGTGGAGTATTTACACCATCATCATAAGCAGGAAAACCTGTACTGTTGATCTTGGTCTTATTCTCTACATTAAGTTTAGTATTAAACTCATACTTTACCCCTACATTCCATTTTCCCATTTTAAAGTCGGCACCAATGATCGGAGTCACGCCCCAACCAGTCTGGTCGCAGTCTAATTCTTTGTCTGCAGTGGCTGTAGACAAAAGAGTGAGATATTGTTTGGTCGTTGGATCAGTCTCGCCATCTGCCATCTTAGCAAAAGTATCAGAAGCAGGCACCATCAGATTCTCATTGCCCGGATAGTTTACTTCAATATTACGCAGATATCCGAAATAAGAATTACTCACAAAATTGACACGCATCCCTCCGAAGACCGAAAGATGATCATTGATCTTATAAGTAGCACCCAACTGAAGTCCGAAAATATATTGCTTCCCTTCCATGTAGCTATCTACATTGTACTTTGAGATATCCAGTCCCATATTGCTGGCAATTCCGGGAAGAGTAGCAATGATAGATTCGAAAGAAGAAAGTCCTTTATTGAAAGTAGCTTTTCCCCCCGCCGGTTATAGCAAAGCTTCCTGAAAATGCCCACCTGTCTTTTTTATATACCGCGAACAGACTGGGAATAAAAGGGACAGAAGCCTCACCTTTGAATTTCTTGGTGGCATCACCGCCGTTCGCCACAAACGGCGCGAAAGTAGAAGTTATGGTTCGGGTCTGAAACGCACTTTGATTGTTGAAAGAAAGATGCAGCCCATCTGTCATAAAAGCAAGACCCGCCGGGTTGGAATATACCGCGTCTATCTCCGTAGAAGCATCGCGAGCCAGATTTCTTAAAAATAAAACGTGTTGATTCGTATTTGTCAGGAGACCACCTGCAAAAGTTGAAAGTGAAACGATCAGCATCGCAACGCCGACCCCAAGTTTTTTTCTCATCGAATTCTTAATTTTAGTTATATCGGCGGCAAAGGTATAACAAATATGCACACAACAAACTTTTATGTGCATATTTTTTCAAAAAGAGCAGCAAAAAATTTCTCAAACAAATTGGTTTCTTTTGAAACGAACCTCTTTTTCAACCCATTCGGAACAGACAAATAAAAAACATTCTTATCTTTACGCAAACATTTTACCCACCTGATGAATTAGAAATACATGAAATATAAAGTTGTATTTTTCGGTTCGCAACCCTATGATGAGGTCTCTTTCAATGAGAACAATACCTCTTTCGGATACGAGTTGCAGTATTACAAAGGACACCTCAGCCGCAACAATGCCATACTGGCCCGTGGAGCAGAAGCAGTGTGTATATTTGTCAACGATACGGCCGATGCCGAAACCTTGCACATCCTGGCCGGATGCGGGGTACGTTTGCTGGCATTGCGCTGCGCGGGATATAACAACGTAGATCTGGAAGCTGCCCGCCGGGAAGGGATCGCCGTGGTGCGCGTACCGGCCTACTCTCCCTATGCCGTGGCAGAACATACGGTGGCACTGATGCTCTCGCTCAACCGGAAGATACCCCGGGCCACCTGGCGTACCCGCGACAGCAACTTCTCTATCCATGGCCTGCTGGGATTTGATATGCACGGAAAGACGGCAGGGATCATCGGTACGGGAAAGATCGCCAGAATACTGATCCGTATCCTCCGGGGATTCGGAATGAAGATACTGGCGTATGATGTCTACCCGGACCATGACTTCGCCCGGCAACATCAGGTCACCTATGTCACTTTGGACGAACTCTACCGCCAATCGGATATCATCTCGCTCCACTGCCCGCTGACCGAAGAGACCCGCTACATGATCGATGAGACCTCTATCAGCCAAATGAAAGACGGCGTCATGATCATCAACACCGGGCGTGGTCAGCTGATCCATACCTATGACCTCATCCAGGGACTGAAACGCAAGAAAGTGGGCTCGGCCGGACTGGATGTCTACGAGGAAGAAGGAGACTATTTCCTTGAAGACCAGTCGGACCGTATCATGGATGACGATATACTGGCGCGCCTGCTCTCGTTTAACAATGTCATTGTTACCTCACACCAGGCCTTCTTCACACAGGAAGCACTGGAAAACATCGCGACCACTACCCTGCAGAATATCGAAGACTTCCGGCAGGGGAAAGAATTAATCAATGAAGTCATTCTATAGAAAAAACAGACAGCTATGCTGCCGGCATCCGGAAAACAAAGGGTAACATGGACCGCGAACGGCGGCTCTGTTTATCCTTTACGCTCCTGATTGTCCGCATCGGACCGTCCGGCTGTACGATAACGAACACTCCCATTGCTTTCATATACATTGATTATCAAATACTTAAATTTCTGGCACACCCCTTGCTTTATAAAAGACAGGAAACGAAAGAAACAGCAGACACGCTTTTCCGGAGTAGCCCGGAAGTTTCAGATAAACAAACATGTATAACAATAAAAAATCAACGAGTATGAAAGCGAATGTATTTTTCAAAGCAGTATGTATGATGGTAGCCATGGCAGCCTCTGTATCCGTAGCCAACGCACAGGACAAGTATGTAGTAGAAGACCAGAAAGAAGGAGAAAAAGTAGTAGAGCGTATGGTCTATATCAACAACGGCGGATTGCAATATCACCTGAAAGCCGACTTTACGTATGACGAACAAAATCGCATAGCTACAAAAACAACCTTCTTGTGGAACAAAAGAAAACAGGAATGGGTACCACAGAAATTTCTGCAATATGCCTACACCCATTCGGATCTCATCATCACCAGCAGCAGTTGGAACAGGTACCAGAAGGCATATACGGAAAATGTACGGCAGGCCAGCTATGATCTCAGTAATGCCGGACTGTATGTGGCCCAGCTGACCACCCAATAAAAAGAATAGCTAAAAATAGAGAAGAGACTGATTCCGGAAAAAGTAGAATCAGTCTCTTTAGCTATTTATCTCTCCCCCTAAAGAATAGCAACCGCCATCGGCCACAGGTCTGTGGAGATTGCACCTGTTTGTTTACGTGACGCTGATTGTAGCGACTTCCATGAACTCCGGCCACTAACGGTCGGCGAAGTCAATGCCCAGGCAAAGCCGCAAAGAGAGGTACAATATACCGATTCACTCCTTCGTCAGGATCCGGATCGGATGATCAACATCCGGGAACGTTACGATATACAGTGCCAACCTACAGCGATCATACACACTGCATCTTCCGTAAAGATACCTACATCACATTCCATTTGCAAACGTAAAAAACGCGTAACTGTACGTTTTTAAAAAGGAAAACAGCCCTTTTTGTCCCTTTCCCGTTAAGGATATATTAACGTCAGGTTCACACCGGATGCCTCGTTTGTAGGACCAGGAAACCGTTCTGCTCCTGCTGAAGCAGATCGTACCGGCAGCTGCTCTCCGCAAGGTTAACAACACCTGGCTTCTTACCCCCGAAACATTAACCAAACCCTAACCATCCGATAACTAAGAATCGCTGCCCACTGCCTTATCTTTGTCATATCCAAACGAAACAACAGTAAGATTATAAATCATTAAAAAATAAACATCATGAAAGCAAATGTATTCTTCAGAACAGTGTGTGTAGCAGTAGTTATGGCAGCAACCACAACTATGGTAAAAGCAACCAACCCGTATGTAACCAACGATGTGATGAACGGTGAGCAGGTAGAATGCCGGTACGTATACAAAAAAGACAACCAGACCCTCAGCTATCACATGAAGCACAACTTCACCTACGATCAGGAAAACCGTCTGGCATCCAAAGAGACCTATCAGTGGAACAGCGCTACCGAAGAATGGGAACTCCGGAGCAAAATACAGTATACATACAACGGGTTGGAGATTTTTGTAGAAGCAGATTGCCGCGGGAAAAGTGAACAGAACTATACCGCACACATGGAACATAGTTTCCGGGATATCAATTCCATGGCGCTCGCAAACCGGCCCGGCAGATAAGGATTTTTATTCTTCCCGTAGCTCATTATAAAAATAGCCTGTAAGGATCTACTTTACAGGCTATTTCATTTAGTATATCCCTGTTGATCTGACAGCAGGTTTCCTACCGGGGCAACGGCACCATAGGACGGCGGCCACGGTTGAGTTTCAGCCCCAGCTCATACGCCTCCGGGCCATACAGATCGCGTATATCCATCTCGCCCAGATCTACTAATATCCCCCGAGCCATCAGTCCGGCATCTTCGTTCCGTCTCCGGGGCAGTTGTTCCGCTTCTTTCCATAACTGCGGTACATACGTTCTCAGGCATTCCCTCCGCCGCGGGTCCATAGCCAGCACCTCTACTAAGGAATATCCGATCTTACGATCCTCTTCCCGGGCCGGATGGAACAGGCGTCGTAATCCACGCTCCGTCTCACCCAGACAGACAGCCGCATAGGCTGCTTCAGCGGCTACATACGGATCCGGATCATCCACAAGAGCCAGTAGCTCGGCCGGAGTACCGGTCTGTACGCCCGCAAGAGCCAGTTGTGCCATGCCTACACATCCCCAGAAACGTATATCCGGGTGCGGATCGGTCAGTGCGGAAAGCAGCAGAGGCAGATCGGCAGATGTAGCCCGCCCGGCCTGTGAAGCCACTGTCCAGAGGGTTTCCAGCGGGTAAAGTTCCGAACGTACCCGGTCGTACAGGATTCCTTCACCACGGGTAGGCGGCAGGAAAAATCCCAGATCCACCGTCTGGCGTATGTGGTTGTCCATCCGTTCGCGGAACCGTAACAAAACAGATGCGCAGGCCGGATCAGCAGCCAGGTTATTCAGTTCGAACGGATCTGCTTCCAGATCGAAAAGCATCTCTGCCGGATGCGGCCGGAAAGGCTGTTCCCACTCCGGACGGAGCGGATGCCCGCTCAGGATGCTGTGATCCCATGCCTGGTTGGAAGGCATTCCCCACTGATAATAATTGCGCAGGGCAAAACAGCGGTAAGGGATATAGCTGCGCATGTACTTGTAACGCCCGTCGGTAGCCGCTCGCACCGGCATAAAGTGATGAAGCTGATTGGCCGCGAGTGCGAACTGCATATCCGGTGCCTCCTGCTTAGCCCACTCTCCCAGCAAAGCCCGGCCATGACCCTGTGCAGGAGGCTCTACTCCCGCCAGACTAAGCACCGTGGGAGCCAGATCAACAAAGCTTACTAATGACTTCTCCTGCGAAGCCATCCAGTCCGGCAGCAGGTGCTGCCAGCGCGGAGGAACATAGACCACTAAGGGCACACGTAGCCCGGTCTCAAACAAATACCCTTTGCCCCGGGGCTGGCATCCACCGTGGTCACTGAACACAAAGATAACGGTATGTTCGTCCAACCCGTGCTGCCGGAGATCTTCTAAGAAAAACCCCACCCACGTATCTACATCCTGCACAGCCTCCAGATGTCCGGCATAGTCTGAGCGCACCTCCGGCAGATCGGGTACATGAGGAGGCAGACGCAGCAACCCAGGATAAATACCTTCGGTGGTATAGTCGCGCCGACCGTCGGTATGGAGCGTGCGCACGCGCCCCATATGAGAGGTCACCGTATTGAAGACCGCAAAGAAAGGCTGGTCGGCCTTCCGGTGGAGAGAGTGATAAGAAGCCTGGTTGTGACACTCGTCCCAGCAACTTTTGTTATCGGTCGTAGAATTGTAATGCGTCTTGCTGTTGTTGGTACAATAGTATCCGGCTTCCTGGAGCCATTGAGGGAAAAAAATATCCGGTGGTGTGTCATACGGCACGGGATGTATATCCATACCGTATGTAGTAGCATAACATCCGGTGATCAGGGAAGAACGGGCGGCAGAGCTCTGCGGAGCCACCGACCAGGCATTCATAAACTGTACGCCGTGTGTGGCCAGACTGTCGATATGAGGAGTATGTACCTGATCATTGCCATAGCAGCCCAACTCGTACCAGCTGGTATCTTCAAAAGTCAGCCACAGGATATGAGGTCTCCGTGGGAGCTGATCCTCCGCGGTCAGCGGGAAAGTAGCGATATACATCGCTGCCGGAAAGGTATACAAAGAGGGTGCGCGCATATAATTTATACTTGGTTTATACGCGGCTAAAATAGCAAAGGCAGCCTTACGACCGCCTTGCGTATGTTTCAAAGAATATCAGTTTTGTAGAAAAAGGAACCTTTCATTTCCCATACTTCCGGTCGATCTGGCCCAGCACCTCAAGGATCCGCCTGCGCGCTACCTCTATGTTCTGACCCGGAGGTTTTACACACGCCCTACGCGTCGCTTACCGGACGGAACGGATGGAACAGAGCGATCAGAAAGTATTCGAAGCTGGTATCCGCAGAGAAGGAAAAAATCCTTACCCGTCGCAACCGGACCCTCCATCCGGAAAAAGTTTTCCTGGGTGTGGACATTACTTCATTCCAGGCAGCAGGGTTCAGGGAGATTCAGAGACATACACCTCTTCCATGAGATCTTCCTTCACCATAGACATCTTACCGTCGGCACTAATGGTGATAGCAACGGGCACATACAGGTCGGTATGCGGATAGCAGAGACTGGCCGCGTAGACAATCCCCTGCGGAGTGGTCTTGTCATACACCATCCCTTCCAGAATGGCGTTTCTGAGAAATTCGGCACTCACTACCGAAGAAAAGTTTTGCTTGGTAAAAGTCTGTGCAAAGACCTGCTTCCCTCCCTCTTTGAGCTTCAGATTCAGCGTGATCTTATTGTCTACATACCGATCGCCCGATTCATTGACTACCACAGGCATAGATTCATCCGGCACACGCACCACAGAAGAAAGATATTCTTTGTTGCGGTAAGTGACCGTCTGTTCTTTTCCGGATTCCTGCATACGGTGCAGACCAGATTCATCTACCGACTACTGCATCACAATCGTTATGTCATTTTTTGTTTCTACCGGTTTGCCCTGGCAAGCGGCCAACAGCAAAGATACGGGCACCAACGCCTGTAAGATCAGTTTTCTCATGTAAAAGACATTCATTTTTGTACAGGCAAAGAAACAAAAAGACAATCAATTACACAAATAAAGAAGAAAAGATTTGCGATCGCAGAAAGCAAGAAACGGAAAGAAGTACGAATGTACAATGTATAATGTACGATTGAAACAACAACAAACTAACAATCAGCTATTTGGAAAGAAGTATAGGGGTGTCTCCGCGGCATATATCCAACCCACAAGCAGCTCCTATGGAATGCTCAGTCCAATCGGATACGGGTTAGCAGAAATACCCCAACCCCCTGAAATAAAAAATCACCCTCGCTACAGTATAAGGTAATGAGGGTGACCGGGTTCATGCAAAACTTTTCAGACCCACTTATTTCATATCGTTGCATACTTTCATGGCATCATGCAACCTGCCGAAAAAAATCCTTCGTTATGCATTCGTTATGCATACATACACCGCGGAGACGCACGCTGTGCGTCTCCGCAAATGCAGGCTGCTGCCAGTCTATTTGTCTCTTTAAAGCATAAATCAGCAATCGACAACATTCCTCGATATGAATCATCCCATAAGGAGGCAGGACCGAAGGGAGTAAATCGTTACTCTTTTCGTTCTTCGTTCCGGCTTTTCCGGGCTTCCTTCTCTTTCTCCATCCGCTCCTTCATCTTCTGCTCACGTGCTTCTTCATTCTTGCTATAAGCCTGATATTGCTCCTGATTGAGGATATTCTGCAATTGTGAGTTGTAGCTATCACGCGCTTCCTTCATCTCCTGATGGCGTTTTTCCATATCTTCTCTGGAACCCTGAGGACGTTCGGCACGATCTCCGCGACCGGGGCGATCGTTACGTTCAGGACGGTCTGCGCGGGCCACTTTCTTTTCTTTTTCGCCTTCACCTACCTTTTCTGCTTTGCCTTCTTTGTCTTTCTCTTTGCAGTCACAACCGCACTGACAGGATTCCTTCTTTCCGGGACGCATACGCGGGCCCGGTGCAGACCGATGGTCCGTCTTCTCAGCCAGTGTCAGGTTCAACTCCAGCAACTGCTGTTTTTGTGTATCATCAAGGCCATATTCCTTTACCATACGTTCGGTCATCTTTTCCGCGCGTTCTTTGGCATCCATCCCTCTTTGTCCGTCACGCGGTCCCTGAGCCTGTGTGAGTCCAACCATCATAAACAGAGCCATCACTGCTAAACTTACTCTTTTCATATCTTTCTTCTTTTAATGTGTTAATCAGATTATTTCATGAAAATCTACATACCAGTTCGTATCACTTACCCATGCTGTTTCCCATTTCTCTCTATCCTGAGCCGTACAGAATGTTTTCCCGCGTTACCGGTAACCATCCCGGCGGCCAGATCCATTTGTAGTGTTGCAACTGGCTATATGACTCCGGCGGGGGTCACAGGTTTAAGGCTTATCTGTAGTTTTAACTAAATAAATCATTTGTTTATATCTTTTCAACAAGGAGAGAGGGTAATATGTACTCCCGGAACCCAACCGGATGCCCCTGACATGCAGCAGCAGGAAAGAGATCCGTACCGGTAACGGGCAGGAGAGTATTCACCTTCCGGCTGCGTATACAAACACACAACCGGCTTTCCGGTAAGAAGGATCATTGTCCTGTCTCCCGGAAAGCCGGCTGCAACCGATACGATCACAGGTACGAAAGGATAGTCCTTTCTATCCTGTCTGATCAGTTGTGATGTACTTCTCTGCGCAGCCGATTCGCACTTTCGCGTTCCGTTCTGCTCTTTTTGTATCTGTTATACTGGTCTGTATCCAGAATATCTTTGACACGTTCGTCGTACTGCTTGTGATAATCGCGCATCTCGTTCTCCAGACGGTCACGTTCCTGAGCAGACATATTTCCACGCTGGTAGCGGGTCTCTACCTGGTCTATTTTCGGTCTCATCTCCTCATTCAGACGGTCCAGTTTGGCCCGCTGCTCTGCATCCAGTGAATAATTCTTAGACATATCATCCGTCATGTGATCTATCCATTCACGATCAGACATGGTTTTTATGTCTCTGCGATCCTGTGCCATCAGCACATGACCTGTCACCAAAAGGGCTACCCATACAAATAAAATACGTTTCATACTTCTTTTTTTGAATTAATCTTCTTGTTTATATACCCGGTCATTATCCGCCTGGGAGAAATATTCCCGGTCAGGCCATCCTCCACAAGACCTGAACCTACAGGCAAGGGGGCTGATGACTCTGTGACAAGAAAAAGCAAAAACACCTCCTTTGGTTGAAACAGTCCGGTAGTTTTAACTTAATTCTTTATTTGTTGATCTATCTTTTCCCTTTTTGCAGCAAAGGTTAGCGTTTGTTCACAAAGTATACTTTTCCCTCCTTCTATCTGACAGATACACAACGAAAAGAGAGATAAAAAAGACATAACTCCTTTTTACCTCTCTTCCAATAAAACCCTTTTTCTAATCCGCGAACATACGGCGCGGAGGATTCGGGTCAAAACAGCGGTTTCCGTTTCTGTCAACCACTGAAAACACCAGCCATTCACACCATATCTCCCGCTTATCAGCACCTGAAAAAGTGCACATGGGGAGTGTTTCCTAACTGGCATTTAGTATACCTTCCCACCTGTTGTCCGCAACGGATCATTCATATCCGGTACCGGAACATCGATCGGCGAAGGTCTATAGAAGACACTCCCGGCAGAAGAAAAGTTTACCCTCACACAGACCTTTTAACACAGCCGCCCCGTTTTTCAGGTTTATTAGCTATCTCCGCAAAGGGATTTGCGTTTGTGGACAGGCTGGCGTATAGAGTGAGTTCCGTTCTGCTGATAACTATCCGGGAATTTGCTTCTCCGGCCAGTACCCTACCTCCCCTACACATACCTCCTGCACCCCATAAGAAAAATAATTCCGGAAAAAGCAGTCTGTTTTATGAAATTTTTCTTAATCTTGCATCTATATGGAAGAACAACACATTTCCATATCACGAAAGACAACCGGATTCTGCTCTTACATCCATTCTCCGTTTCTGTTTCGGGAAGAATGCCTGTAAGCCAGTACCCTGTAACAAGACCGACAGTACGTCGAAATACTGTCTTCAACCTATTGCGTATGAACACTGAGTTGCTTCACATCAAATGGTGCGTAGGAATGCTGCTGGGCAGCCTGATCGTACTTCCCCTCCGGGCCACGGACACACACCCTGCCCGCGGACTCCCTCCGCACCCGTCAGGACACCATAGGGGTCACCTACATGACCGGTAAGCGTCCGGCCTCCGGTATCCATATAGATGTATGGAACCTCCCGCACATTCACTCCACAGCAAAGGGTACTTACCGGATTAAATATCCCCGGACACGCGCCATCAAATACAACCTGCACTACCATTCTTTTCTGAATATATCTACCGTAAGTTCACTTCCCGGGCAAGCCCAAGGATGGGAGTACGAAAGAAAACCGAAAGATTTTTTCCGCACTGCCCTCTCCTACGGCAACGAACTAAGGGTGGAGCTACCTACCCTCCGCAAAGGCATCGCACAGATCGATCTGGGAAACCAGCACTACAACTCTACGGTTCCCGATGCCTGGTCCGACCTGTCAAAAATAGGCCTGCAACTGCGTGAAATGCGATTCAGTAAGAGGATATCTGCCCAGGCGGGTATGCACTATACCTATCAGGAGGAGAGGTTTGCCGGACGTGCCGACGGCCTTACCTGGCTGATGCTGCCTGTCTATACCGGGGTATCCCGGCCGGAGACCACCCGGCTCATGGAAGAAAACAAAGAAAAACAACGCACCGAATACCTGTCTGCCTGGGGAGGTGCCTCGTACAACTACGATCGCCTGAATATCCGGGCGGATCTGAGCTACGACCGTCACTGGGACAAGTGGGAACGTATGTTCCGCTACGCCGACAGCAGGACACCGGCTTTCCGCAACGAAGATACTTCAGACGTGCTATTGTCCGGAAACGCAAGCTACAGATTCGAACAGAAACACAATTTTTATTATCCCGAAATCGAAGTGAATTACAACTTCCGCTCCACCACCAGCCGGCTGCGTAAACAGGGAACAGACACCTCGTCTGCCCTTACCGACGATCGCTTCCGGAGAAACGCGCAGGACATCGGCTACAAATTCCGGTTCGGGATCAGACACCTCAATGTCTCTGTAGCCAACAAACATTACCTCTCCACTACACTCCGGGGCCGTCTTGCTCACCACCTGCTACCGGACGTGTATGTCGTAGTAAAGGATATACAGGAATGGTTCCATATGTACAACAACTATCATTACCTTTCCCTGGAAGGCAGCCTCGGATATTCCCTGGCAGAAGTTCCCCTGCTCTATAATCAGCTAGCCGCCTTTTCTACTTTATACAGCGTGGCAGACTTTCATCGCTACGCTCTGCTGCCGGACCTGACAGCACCGCAGGGACTCAGACCGGAGATGTATCTGAAACACCAACTACAGGTAAACTACGCCTATAATCAGTACAGATATAGACTGTCTGCCTCGCTCAGCGGATTCTACCACCATACCAGGAACTTCGTACTGCCCGTTGCAGACGCAGCCAACGCCACATTCGATCTGCGCAACGCAGGCCGTACCGGAAACTACGGCTATCAGGCAGAGGCAACATATAGCTACAGCAACTACAGGAAGACTTTCTGGGAAATCAACTGGAAGTTCCTCCGCAGCCGTAACAAAGCAGTTGCCGACTACACCGGAGAACCTTTTCTACGTGTGGGCGGCTATCAGGAGATAGCTACCGTGTTCAGCAAAGGGGAGACCGTAGGAGCCATCTACGGTACGGCATACGCCCGTGACGAATACGGAAACCTGCGCACAGACCCCTCCGGAATGCCTGTAGTGGACACTGAACTCAGGAAGATAGGAGATCCTGCTCCGGACTTTATCATGAACCTCTGTCCGCATATCAAATACAAAGACTTCCAGTTGTCCGTTCTCTTCGAATACAGTCAGGGAGGCGATCGCTGGAACGGTACCCTGGCATATATGGATACTTACTCGCGGTTGGGCACCGCTCCCGCTTTCGGGTCAGCCGATCCGCTGCACTATTCCGCGGTGGCAGAGGATTACATCTGCAAAGCCACTTACGTAAGACTCAACGAATTGAATATACAATACGACATCTGGCTCACTTCCCGGCGATCAGGCCCCCGGCTCACCCTGGGAGCCTCGGGACGCAACCTGTTTGTATACACTCCGTACAAAGGTACAGATCCTTCTACCCTGCTCTACGGCAGTATGCTGACTACCGGACTGGACCTGTTCAATCAGCCTGCTACCCGGCAATATGTATTCAGCCTCACCTTTGAACTCTGACCCTATGAAAACGCTCAGATACATCCTTTTTCTCCCCTGGCTGACCACCGTCCTGGCAGTCTACGGACAAACCGACGTGCGGCAACAGACTCCGTCGGACTTTGAAAAGATCTATGTACAGACCGATAAGCCCTTCTACGCGCAGGAAGAGACCATCTGGTACAAACTGTTCTTAGTGAACGCGCGGGACAACACCCCTTCTCCGGTCAGCGACGCAGTCTACGCAGAGCTACATGACCCACAGGGCCATGTTGTTTTCAGACACCTGCATCAGGTAAAGGACGGAACGGCAAACGGAGAGTTCCCTCTCCGCGGAGAATATCCCGGTGGCCGCTATACTTTAGTGGCCTATACCCGCTGGATGTCCGGACAGGGAAAAGAGAGCTATTTCCGCAAAGAACTCATCGTGCAACAGGTGATCACTCCGCGCCTGCTGTTGAAACTGGAATTCGGGAAACGGGCCTACGCGGGCGGAGACGAAGTAGAGGCGAACCTGGAAGTCACCGACCTCAACAATATACCGGCAGAAGATGCACAAGTGACAGCAGACATACGTATCGGTGGCACAACTGCCGACACAGTCCACGCCGTCACCCGTGAGGGAAAAGCACAGATCCGGTTCACCCTGCCGGAAGAACTGGATACGGCCGACGGTATCCTTCAGGCAGTAGTCTCTTTCCGGGGGTCAACGAGTCCATCAGTCGTTCCATTCCTATCATTCTCAATCACATACAGGTCAGTTTCTATCCCGAAGGAGGAGACCTGACAGCGGGCTTCACTAACCGGGTGGCCTTTGAAGCCCTCAACGAGTGGGGCAAAGGAGCCGACATCTCCGGTGAGGTACTCGACAGTTCGGGCCGGCAAGTAGCCACTTTCGAGAGTTACCACCGGGGCATGGGATTCTTCGAATTCACCCCGCAGGCAGGAGAGAGATACGAAGCCCGCATCCTGCGTCCGCAACAGGCAGTCAGCCAGTCGTTCCCATTGCCCGATGTGCGCTCACAGGGCTATGGACTCAGCCTGGTAGCCAGGGAAGAGAACAAAGTAATATGGAACATCCATGCTTCCTGTGCAGATAGTCAGGTGCGGCTGATCGCTATCACACACGGCGCTGTCTGCCACGACGAACCGCTGAATTTGCGGAAAGGGGTCAACCGCGTAGAAGTGGATACACGGAAATTTCCCGCGGGGATCGCCGTCTTTACCCTGGCCGACGAACGGGGCGAAGGGCTGTGCGAACGGCTGGTCTTCCTCAACGGAACCCGTACACTGAACATCCGCGTCGAAACAAAGAAGATACACTTTCCCGGCACACAGGGCAGCATACAGATCACCACCACCGACGAGGAGGGAAATCCGGTACCGGCCCTGCTGGGAGTATCCGTAGTAGACGAACAGCTACTCACCTTTGCCGATGACAAACAGGATCATCTGCTCAGTTACCTGCTGATGTCATCCGGCCTGCAGGGAGAGATCGAAGAGCCCTTCTTCTATTTCAATAAAAAAGAACCTAAAGCCGGGCAGGCACTCGACTGTCTGTTGCTGACACACGGCTGGCGACGCTATTACCGGGAGATACTGATCGACCCCCATACCGGCGGATGGCGGGAAGAACCGGAAAACAGCACGTATATACACGGACGCCTCCTGGATCAGAATAAGCAACCGATCGGCGGAGAGAAAATATTTCTGCTCAACGGCAACTCCCGCACACAAATAGCTGAAGTAGTCACCACTCCGGAAGGCTATTTCACCTTCATCGGGGTAGACAGAGATCCAGACAATTATACCTATATGATCACGCGGCGACCGCATGCTCACTTTGAGTTTCCGAAGCATTCTCCGATGACCCTCCGCCGCCCTTCTCCTACCCCGACGGCACAGGAACAAAGACATCCGGAAGAGGTTCCGGACGAGACGGAACCTGACGGAAAACAGGCAGAGGAAGCACCGGACAGAGAAACAGAGAGCGAAGAAGAAGCGCTGGTCTTGGAGCCTGACGCAGAGCCGGTGCCGGAAACAGAAACTTCCGTACAACAGGAAGAACCGGTAGCCGCTCAGGAGATCCCTGCTCATGAAGATCCCCCTCCGCGGGATGCGAAACTCCCCCCCCCGCTAAGCAGAAGCAGCAACAGACCAAAACCGTACGCAGTAAGAAAACCAAAGTTTCCGGCAACCCGTACCCAGAAAAAGACATGGCAGGTCTCCTGGCGTTAGCGCCGTCCACATTGAGCGAAGTGGTGGTGGTGGGCTACGGCACCACACAAAAAAGAGACATGTCGACTGTAAGTTCGACATATCCCTCTTCTCTTTTATGGATCACCGATCCTCCTGCGTATGCCCCGCTGCTCTCGCAGGCTGTGCCGGGCCTGCAGATCTCGCGCACAGCCCATGCCGGACAGACACAGATCACCCGTATGTACGGACCATCTACTCTGGTACAGGAACAAGGTCCGCTGTTAGTGGTAGACGGACGCCCCGTCTATCGTCCCTACCGGGAAGCCTTCTTTGCTCTGCCCCAGCCCAGAGAGATAGGACAGATCCGCTGGAGCCATATACCTCCCGGCAATGCCAGATACGGCAACCGGGGAGCCAACGGCGTGCTCGAGGTCACCACCGAGACCACCACACCCCGGACCAGGCATATCCTGCGGGCAAAAAAACCGGTTTACACCGTTACACAGGTACCCGGAAAAGAATATTACAGACCGGCCCGTTTTCCGTACCAACCTGCAGACATCGCCTCCCCCCGGACCACCCTGATGTGGAACGGAACCTTTACGACCAACCAGCAGGGAGAAGGAACCCTCTCCTTTATCAACAACCGCGAGAGCTCCGCCTTCCGGATCACTGTAGAGGGGATAGACCCGCAGACCGGACTGGCCGGACATGCCACCCACCACTTCATCACGGAGAAGTTCCTGTCCTTAGATGCCAAAGTACCGGTGGCAGCGGCCGTAAACGACAGCCTACGGATACCGGTACTGCTGCGCAATACGACTGCCTCCGCGATCTCCGGCAAGCTGAAGACCGAACTGTACAGAAAAGAAGCGGACGGAAAAGTGACCGACCGGAAACCCACCCAGCAGATGGAGGTAAAGATAGCCCCTCATGCTACCCGGACGGTATACATTCTCCTGCCACAGGTAACAGAAGCAGGTAGCTATATGCTCTCTCTGCGGGCAGACTATGGAGAAAACCAATCCGAAACATTCTCCCGCCTCCTTCCTTACCGCGAGATCCATATCCCGATGCATTACGGTTTCTCCGGCAGAAACGTGGAAGATTCGGTACAGTTTGCTCTGCCCGTACACATACCCGGCACACTCCGTGCGGAAGCCGCCACCCATACCCGGATCACAGACGAACTGATAGAGGGGGTAGAAAGCATCTTCTCCGCCCCACACGGATGTTTCGAGCAACTCTCCTCGGCCACCTTCCCCAATATATTCGCTCTGCAATTGCTATAGGCCAGCAACCGGGAACATACCGACCTACGTGACAGAGCGATGAAATACCTGGTCGACGGATACAAAAAACTGGCCGCCTATGAGATAAAAGGGGGTGGTTTCGAATGGTTCGGAAAAGCCCCTGCCCACGAGGTTCTGTCGGCCTACGGACTGCTTGAGTTCACCGAAATGGCCAAAGTATACCAGGAAGTAGATAAAAAGATGCTGGAAAGAACTTACCATTACTTGCTGAGCCGCCGCAACGGAACAGGAGGTTTCCACCACCACAAAGGGCGGTACGGATTCTCCGGCGTACCCGACAACGTAGGGGATGCCTATATCATCTATGCCCTCACCGAATCCGGCTATACACAAGAGATAGACAACGAATACCGCGCCACCTTGCAGGAGGCACTCCGTACAAAAGATCTCTACCGGATGGCACTCCTGGCCAACGCCGCCTATCACATGAAGGATACGGAAAACCACCGCGTACTGATCGGACATTTCCGGGACTACATCCTTACAAACGGATTCCAGGCCAAAGAAATCACCACCATAGTGCGCAGCTATGGCGAGAACAGCCTCCGGGAGACCGTGGCTTTCTGGACCTTAGCCCTACTGAAAGAGCATAGAGAAGACAACAGCATACTCATCGATCAATGTATCCAATACATTACCGAAGGAAAAAGATCCGGCGGTTTTGGCAGTACACAGACCACCAGCCTCTGTCTGCAGGCACTCACCCGCTATACGGAAACCATAGGTACTTCCGAAGGCGGAAATACCTTCCGGCTGACGGTCAACGGAAAGCAGTACAGCCAGCCGATAAACGGAGCACATATCCACCCCATTGACTTTACAGAAGCCTTGCACACGGGAGAGAATCGCCTGCGGATCCTCTATCCGGACAGCGAGAAGCTCTATAGCTACAGTGTGAATGTACACTGGTATACCCAAGTGCCTCCCACCAGCGTACTCTGCCCGCTGGAACTGAACACCCGCTTGTCGGAAAACGAACTGAAGGTGAACGGGAGCACCCGCATGGAGATTACCCTGACCAACACGCAGCAGACCGGACAACCCATGAGCATAGCCATTATCGGCATTCCTGCCGGCATGAGCCTGCAACCCTGGCAACTCAAAGAGTTGCAGGAAAAAGAGGTGTTCGACTTCTACGAGATCATCGACGAAAATTTAGTGATCTACTACCGCGAGATGGGGCCCCGCGAAGTCCGGCAGATACACCTCGACCTGAAAGCCGAAATACCAGGCAGCTATCAATCCATCGCCTCCTGCGCCTATCTTTACTACATGGATTGGGAGAGGCACTGGATACCTGGTACCCAAGTGAAAATAGATGCTCCGTAACGCAAGGCTGACTGATTTACATGATCCGGAGGGTAGTAAACGGAAGGGTTTATTATTACGTACCTCTTCCCACCGACTGGAGCATGGATGAAGAATAAGAAGGAAAATACCAACGTCCCCTCACCACCCGATCCGGATCTCGGGTGGTGACGGCCTGAACAGCCCTTAGCTTACCTTCCCGCTTCTAAAGTTTCAAAGGAATACCGGACCAGATCAGTATATAGCCTCTTGCCTACCTCTTTCAGACCCCGGCAAGAGGCTATACAACATACAGGCTTTACATCCTTACTACCTTGTCGGCTACGGATTCAAAAGCTTGCAGGTGGGTAGCCATCAGCAGGGTAATGCCGGGATAGTGCCGCCGGATACCCTGGAAAATGGCAATCGCGTTTTCGGAACTGATGCCCGCGGTAGGTTCATCCACAACTAATAACTGCGGATCCTTGAGCAAGGCTTGTGCCAGCAACAGCTTTTTTCGCTGTCCCCCGCTCAGGGTCTCGCCGTTCTCTCCCAACCAGCTTGAAAGACCGCAGGGAAGGGAGGACAACCAACTTCCCAGATCCACTATTTCCAGTACCCGCTCAATCGCCTCGTCGGAATACCCTTCGAAATTCTCACGCACAGTCCCGGTCAGCAGATACGCCTTCTGGGTGACGTAGATACATTCGGGAACAGGCAGACGCGATAACTCCCGACAGCCGTTCCACGTTAACGAACCGCACTGGCGGTATTCGGGATAGAAAAAACTGTTCAACAGCGTGGTTTTGCCCTTACCTGTTTCTCCGAACAGCGCCACCCATTCTCCTTTTTCTATTTCCAACGAAACCTCCGGGGTTTGTACGGCAGTCTCCGGGACCCTCCCCCTCACTTTCCTGAAACATACACTTTCCAGACGGGAATCCACCCGCACAGTTTCCACAGGTTGCTCCCCCCCTGCGGATAAGGGTCTCTATCTCTTTTATCTGATGGGCCACCGAACTTTTTTCCGATTTTCCCGAGAAAAGCATTTCCGACAATTCGGCCTGCGCCATCATACCAAAGAAAATCCCGATGGCCATCGGCGCGTCTATGGCCTCCGGGCCCGAACGCAGGAACAACCACGCGGCCACGTAACTAAAACCAAGCCCGCCGACTAATTGCAATAGGAAGGAGTTGGTCTGCAGTTTACTCTCCAACTCATCGATCTGCGACAATCTGCGCTCGTATTGCCCGGTCACTTTCTCTTCCAGGTGATAGGAAGAGATCTCTATCCGGCCCCGGAAACTCTGGATAAGTTCCTGATTGTTCGCTTCGCGGCACACACTGAGTTGGCTGTACAGTTGGCGGTTTCTCCGGAAAAAGAACTGAGGAACCACAAACAGAAGAACGGCGGATGAAACCAAGAACTCCACCGCCACTACCTGCGAAAAGACCCCGAGAAAGAAAAAGTAAATTCCCAGCGAAAGGACCAGCGCGACCAGCGGCAACATCCACAAAAGAACATAGTTCAGTATCTGATCGACCCCCCGTGTGCTGTTTTCCAGCAGTGCCGAGTTATTACCCGCCTGTTTACTGAAATAGGGAAATTTGGCTACCGCCTGAAAGATCTTCAACTGGAGGCTTCGCTGGGCCTCAAGGGTAGTCTGATGAGTAGACAGCCGTTCGAAATAACGGGTCACCGTGCGCGTCAATGCCAGCAGACGGATAACGGCCGACGGGACCAGATAAGCAAATAAGACGTTGGAGGTAACGAACGCCACGCTGCACATGGCCAAAAACCATCCGGAAAGAGCGGGAAGAGCGATAAAGGCCACTGTCCAGAGCAGCAGCAGGAAGATGCCTCGCAGCCATCTGCCCGCCAGAGGCTGTAAGAGGTAGGTAACGATAAATTTATTCATCCTTCATTTGTTCTCCCCAGTTTAAGTTCACGATCGTATCTGCGACCGCCTCGAAAGCCTCCTCATGCGAGGCGACGATCACTAAGCGGTCTTCGGCCAGTTTCATGATCTGCGGAAGAAGGACCCCGACCGTATCGGCATCCAGACTGGCTGTAGGCTCGTCCAGGATGGCTATCGGTCTGGGATGCAGCAGCATCCTCGCCAGAGTTACCAATTGTTTCTCACCGCCTGAAAGCTGTTTACCGTTGTGGCTCAGTCTGGTCTGCCAGCCCTCTTGCTTTTTAGCCAGGATCTTGTCCAGAAATCCGGGATACCCGTCATGGCCTTCTTCCTCCCGGCCGAGAAAAACATTATACCGCAGGGTACCGTCGAAGATGAAAGGAAATTGGTTCATATACGACGAACGGGCTTTCAGCCATTGCCGGGAATAGCTGTTGTCTTTCCCGTTTACCGACACTCTCCCCTCTTGTGGCAGCAGGCTTCCGGCACAGATTTTCAGCAGGGTAGATTTACCGGAACCCGAAATGCCTTTGACAAGTACCAGCCCTTTCACGGGAAATGTCAGGCTGATGTGGTGCAGCACCTTTACCGGCGAACCGGGATAAGAAAAACTCAGCTCACGGATCTCCAGAGTCTCCAAAGATTCATTCGGATCGGCCGGAGGTGCCTCTGTCGGTTCGTTCAGTATCGGCATCACCAGGCTGGCTGCCGCCAACGCCCGGTTGCGATCGTGATAGGCACTCACGAACTTCCGCAGATAAACGAAGAAATAGGGCGAGAGCGTGAGCAGGAACAGAGCCGTGCGGAAATCATATCCTTTTCCGTAATTGGGTCCTACCATAATCCCCAGCAGACTCATCCCGAGATAAATGGCGACCATGGCAATGCTGAGCGTAACAAACAGTTCCACCACTGCCGACGACAGAATAGCTACCCGCATCACACGGGTAGTTGCCTGATTCAGGGCTTTACTTTTTTCCGACAAAAACCGGTACTGAGGTTTGAAGTTGTCTAAACTGACAATTTCAGCAATGGTCTGAAGGCGGTTGTAGAAAACAGACGAATATTTCATAAAAAGCCCGATGTGTTTTTTATGCAGCTCTTCGGCACCCACGCCAATAACGATCATCTACATCGGAATGACCAGCAGCGAAACCAGCAGCACGAGGCCGACCCATTTTTCCACCCAGAAACAAACCCCGGACAACAGCAGGCTGACCAAAGCCGATGCCATCGCATACGGAATGAAAAAAGCGAAATAAGGTTTCAGATCGTCGCTTACCCGGGTAACAAACAGGGTACTTGCTATGGAGTCTGAGGTGCTGTTGCGAAGCAACCGGGGATAAAGTTCTCTCTTGACCCGGGAAACGATCACGTTCCCTGCCCGGTAGTGGAGCAGCGAGGCTATATGCGCGAACAGATACCTGCCTGTAAGAAATGCCAGCGCATACAGCAGGGGTCCGGACACAACCAGCCCGTCGCCGAGCCACAAAGCCGCGAACCCCGACACATACCAGCTGAAACCAACGAAACATCCCGCGCTGCAAAGGATACATACCGAAGCAGACAGATAGATCCCTTTGAGTTCCGGTATCTTTTTGTTGAGCCAGCGGGAAGCGCTTTCCTGTTTTGAATTCATGAATGATCTGTCATTGAATGGGTAGTTACCTGCTAGCGAACAGAGGCGGAATCATCCGGTAAGGTCCGCGTCAGGTGAACCCAGAGAATCTTCTACGTAGCGAGGGCAGATGTGTTTCCTTTGTCACGGCACAGAGACCACCTCCGCGTTCCCGATGATCTGCCATGCCCTGTCCATAAATTCGCCAGTCGCTCTGTACAAAACCACCGCGTCTACATTCCCCTCATAATACACGATCCGCAATTGCCTGTCCACCGGAGCGTCTTCGAAGAGATCCGGTGCCGGAGGACCTTCCGGCTCCCAGAGCGGAGGAAGCTCACAGATGGTCTGCTTCGTCTTTTCCCGCAGCACCTCCGCCTCAGAGATACGCCCGGCCTCCTGTTCCAGTCGCGCGAAAGCCTCTCCGTAGCGTAGCAGCAGCCGATCAAAGTCTGCCGTCCGCTGCCAATGACGGGCAGAGAGTTCCCGCAACGGCCTGCCCTCCCGGTTCAGCGCCACCAGCTGACTGCCATACCGCGCGCCACCGGTCAGCACCGCCATCACCCGGTTGCCATCCAGTCTGATGATCTCCACACTTCCGTCCTCTATCTCCTGCCTTCCCGCCACAGGGTATGCCTCATAGGCAGTCACAAACGTGTAATACGTCATGATCTCTATACTATCTATCGCCTGATCGTAACTCCCGGTTCCGAATCCCTCCGTGACCATATTATCCCGAGACCCGTCCATACTCCCATCCCTATACCAGATCGTCCTGATCTCACACATAGGAACCGTAGGGATCTCCGGCCGCTCTCCCAAACAGACCAGCTCAATGTAACTGGGAAACGTATCCTCTGTATGCCGCAACCGCAGAGCGGAAAAATAGAGATCATACGCCTCCCGGGCTTCGTCTATGCTCCACGCCCGGGGCAGTCCGGTATATCCCTCTGTCTGTGGTGTGTAACGCTCCGGCCGGGGCAACTCCGGAAGATCCCACACAGGGACCTCTCCGGGCAGGCTATCCGCCAGGAAAAACTCTTTATACCGGGTGATCCAGGCACGGAGACCATTCAGATCCATACTGTCTGTTTCTTCCATACACCTGTCCGGTACCGGGTCCGGAGCGGGGACAAATGCGGATATCAGCTGCCACTGCAACAACCATATCCCTAAAAAGATCATTTTTTTATACATACACTTCTATCTGTTACAGGATAATCCATTCTTTCACACACGTACCGGAATCCCGGCCGGATCGGCTCACCATTCAGCGGGCAGCCACAGCCCGCCGTCAATCCGTATACAGCCCCGCACTCACGATCCGTTCATAGACCGCCGGATGCAGGAAGTAGCGGATATCCTTGCCCTGCCGGAGGGCCTCCCGGATAAATGTAGAACTGATCTCAAACACCGGCGAATCTGCCAGCGATACCTGCGCGGGCAGGTGATCCGCATCCACCGCATAACCCGGCCGGGGATAGACCAGGATACGATTCTCCCGGATCAGTCGCTCTGCCCCGGACCAACGGTGAAACTGAAGCCAGTTGTCCGAGCCCACGATCAGCACAAACTCCCGTTCCGGATAGTGTGCCTTCAGCCAGTCTAAAGTATATATGGTATAAGAGGGCCGGGGAAGAGAAAATTCCACATCCGAAGTCCGGAAGCCGGGATATCCTCCGATAGCCAGTTGCACCAGCTCCAAGCGGACCTGCTCTTCCAGCAGCCCCGCTTCCGCTTTGAGCGGATTGCGCGGACTCACCACGAACCAGAGTTCATCCAGTCCGCCACACTCGCACAGGTAGTTGGCCAGTGCCAGATGCCCGATATGAATGGGGTTGAACGACCCCCCGAAAAGCCCGGTAACCATTGCCATAGATCGCTTTCTCTTACGGTTTCTCCAGAAAATCTTTCACCACCCGCAGCGCCTCCTGCTGAGCCTGTCGCAGGTCGTTGTTCACAATCACCACATCGAAGCGCGGAGCAAATCCCAGTTCATACGCCGCTTTGGCCATACGGTCTTCGATCACCTCCGGCCGGTCTGTGCCGCGCCCCACCAAGCGCCGACGCAGTTCCTCCAGCGAAGGAGGCTGTACAAAGACAGAGAGGGCCCGGTCTCCGTAATACTCCTTGATGTGGCATCCGCCCACCACATCTACATCAAAGATCACATGCTGACCTTCGGCCAGTTGCTTCGCTACCTGCGCCTTCAGGGTACCGTAGAAACGATCGGGATATACCTCTTCATACTCTAAGAATTCGCCGTTGGCGATACGCTGCCGGAACTCCTCCGGCAACAGAAAGAAATATTCCACCCCGTGCCGCTCCGTTCCCCGGGGGGGGGCGGCTGGTAGCCGAAACGGAGAACGCCAGGTTCAGATCCTGCTCCAGCAGATACCGGATAAGGGTCGATTTGCCGGCACCCGAAGGAGCCGAAAAGACAATCAGTTTTCCTGCCATGACTGTTGCGGGTATAAAAGATTACATCACGTTCAATACCTGTTCCTTGATCTGCTCCAGCTCGTCTTTCATCTGTACCACGATCTTCTGCATCTCGGCGTGGTTCGACTTACTTCCCAGCGTATTGATCTCACGTCCCATCTCCTGGACAATGAATCCGAGTTTCTTGCCCTGTCCGTGCGGACCTTCCATGGTGCTGATGAAGTAGAGCAGGTGGTTTTGCAGGCGTTGCTTCTCTTCGTTGATATCTAATTTCTCGATATAATAGATCAGTTCCTGCTCCAAGCGGTTCTTATCGTAATCGATGCTCAGCGTCTTTTCCAGCGCCTCGGTGATACGCTCCTTCACCCGGTCTACACGCTCCTTCTCATACGGCTCCACTGCCGCGAGCAGCTTACTGATATCGGCAATGTTCCGGCGGAAACGGGCCTCTAACGCCAGTCCCTCCTGTTTGCGGAACTCCGTCAGGTGGGCAATCGCTTCCCGGATGACAGCCAGTACCTGTTGCCACTCTTCGTCACTCAGCTCCTGCACCTCCGTCTTACTCAGCACCTCCGGCATACGCAGCAGCGTAGGGAACCAATCCTCCGGCCGGGGGATCCCTTCTGTCTCAGACAACTCCAGGATCTGTCGGTAGTAGCTCTTTACCAATCCTTTGTTGATGGGGACAGCCACGTCCGGTGTATCCTTCTTCTCGATCCACAGGCTGAAATCGACCTTGCCGCGCTCTAAGACCTTAGAAAGTTCGTTACGGATCTCCATCTCCTTCTCCTGGTAGAGCGGAGCCACACGCACGGAGAGATCCAGGTTCTTACTGTTGAGTGACTTGATCTCGACATTGATCTTCTTATCGGGAAATTCAGCCGTGGCCTTTCCGTATCCCGTCATGGATTGTATCATAGGTGTATTTTATTTTTATGCAAAAATAAACGAATATTTTCATAAACCACCGATTTACGACAGCACTTTTCCTACCAGAGACAGATATTTACCGGATGTGCCATAGATTTCTTCATGCGCCTCTGCCGGTTTCCCATTATTTTCATACCTTTATACCCGTCCGGAGCCCGGTGGGTCCGGCCTGAGACCCCGAACGGATATGTCAAAATACCTGATTATTTCTCTCTGCCATCTGCCTGTCTTCCCTCCCCGCCTGCTGCGCCAGACCGGATACGGAAAAGATACGCAGGGAGACGCGAAACATGACCTTAGAAGAGCTCCGCGCCTGCATCACCCAGCAAAAAGAGCTTTTCCTGGCAGACTCTCTGTTTGTGGAGCCGCCTCCGGTCAGTTATGATACTAAGCAGATACAACGCAGGAACTACACCCCGGCAGAAGAACAGACCACTTCCTTGCCCGACCTTCCTGTATACGACAGCGCGGTCGTGGAGAAGCAATACCAGGCCTGTCTGCGGGGCATCCGGCTGGAGCAGGAGTACGACCAGCTCCGGATCAGGCTGACCAACGACCGGGAAGAGGACGATCTTCCCACAAAGCCTTTTTATATAATCCGGAAGATAGGGAACTATGGAGACACGATAGGGATGGCCGCGAAGAGATCCTTCCTGAAATCCATGGGCGAGTACCAGGAGTTATCCCGCCAGATCGTAGACAGCATCACAGTAGACGCGCACTACCCATATCCCGTTAGCTACACCTCCTGCCAAGTCAGAAACAAGCGCTCCATCCCAGGCGGCCACATAGAGGTCAAACGGCAAGACAACCGGGCCGTAGTGCTCCTGACAGGTCTGACCGGTTTTGATTCGATCGTGGCCCTGAACCGCAACGGCATTCCGTGGGCCACCCTCTTTTCCTATACATTAGAACGTCCCCGTTACTATTAACGGAACATTCCGCTCTACGGGAAAGCCTTTGAGAAGCTGGAACAGACAGCGGCCACAGCCACGGATGCGGAGGCATTGCCCGGAAACCCTCCACATCCGATCGGGGCTCATCCGGCAAACGCCCCTGGGCGCTTCTACCGGCAGGCTTCCCGGAGCATCTCTATGATCTCATCCAGCTCACCCAGTCTCCTTGCCCATGTCTCCTTTTCAAACGGATAATACGGACTACCCGGGACGGTTGCATACGCCATCTCCTCTTCTGCCCACGCTTTACGTCTCTGCGCTTTCCGGATGTGGTGCGGATAGACCTTCACCCCCCGTCCGACCAGATACCTGACCATCGAACTATCCAGCCAGTTATTACCCAAGGCCAGATCCAGGAAATTCCGGCAGATCTTCTCCTCCGCCTCCTCTGTCTCTGCCCTTTCATCCACCCCGGCCGGGGAGACCGATCCTCCCGTGTTATAAAAGAAATCCCCCTCCACAAACTCGTATGCCGGATGGTAGGGAGAAAAGCGGAAAAAATAATCCGCTACCTCCTCACCCAGGAACGGATATAAGCTATCCAGATGTCCCGTATTAAATAAGGAAGAGTAAAATGGCAAGGGAATGCCTGCCCCATACGTTTCATAGAGATATTCCAGACACTCAGACAGTTCCTCTACATAGGAAAAAGACCTGTCTGTCTCCTCCTCACACCTGACTACATCTTCAGGAGTGTGGCCATAAAATGGTTTGTAAAGCTCCCTGTTAGCGATCTCCCGCAGGGTGAAAACCCGGTTTTGTGCCAGCTTCTCCATATACTCCGGCCGGATCAGGTATCCGCTGTCTGCCAGACCGATCACCCGCTCAGGCCCCGTTTTCCGCCACATCTGGTCTATGGCGCTGTGCCACAACAGATGAGAAGAATCGTTCCGCATCCCGGGCAACAGGCGTATGGCATCTATCCCCTCTACTGCCGTGATACGCTGCCTCATCTTCCCAGGTTGTGTACAGGCAATGGGCGTCTTTCCGTCGTCATACAAGGTCCCGCGGCCCGTCAGCTTCCCATCTTCATACCGGGCCTCTCCCGCCAGCCTCCCCTCTTCTGTCCAGCCGCTCCACACGCCGTGCCTCTGCCCCCGGTCATACTCACAGGTAAACCATTTCCGTCCGTCGGGACGATACCAGGTCCAGACTCCCTGCAGGTAACCCTCCGCATACTCTCCTTCGCACTTCAGGGCCCTGCCATTCCCTTCCGTACCGTAAGGTTCCCGGAAGAGAGTAAACCGGTTTCTATAGGGCATATACCGGGTAAACACACCAGTCGGAAAACGACAAGGCGACCCGTCCGGATCGCAGTAAGGAGCCGTCGCGTAGAAAAACCGCCACTGTCCGGACTTGTTACCCGAGTCGTCATACCACCCCTCACTCTCCGGATCACCGGTTTCATAAAACGACCTATACTCCCGGACCCCCTTCCCGTCTTCCGTCCGCCAGTATTCCGCTTTCAGGGTACCCAGATCGTTTTTGTACCTCACACGCACCTGCCAGGCACCCTCTACCCACTCCCTACCGGGTGCCTCCGGTGTGCCATCTTTTTTACGGAACGTGACCCACGTGCCGTGCCGCTTGCCATCGCGGTACGGGCCCGCGGCATAGCGAGTCCCATCGGGCCAGCAGATCACCCACTCTCCCTGGCGCCTGCCTGCCCTATCTTCATATCCTTTTTCCCGGAACTCCGGGTTGCCCGGAAGCAGGTACTCTTTATATACCAGTCTACCCCTTTTCCGTTTGTTCACCCGCTGCGCCTGCAACGGTCCGGCCAGTTCAGCTACCAGCAACAACACAGTGAGAAGTAGAATCCTGTTATTCATGGAAGTAATTTTTAAACCTGTTTATCTGTAGATCCTTCTTTTACCCGAATCTCAGAACATACAACAAATATAGACAAAAAACCGATATTTTTTTCACCGGACCGTCTGTGGGCTACAAAACAACAGACACACCTCTGCTTTTCCGGAAAGGAAGTCCGGTCTCCGCCCGGCAGCAGAAAAGGTCTGTTTCTCCGCGAAAACCGACCCCGCGGAACACACGTTTACAAATTCCCGGCCAAAAATACCCTTAGTAGTGAAAATTTAAGTACATTCGTGCGGTAAATCCCTGCATCCGGGCCCGGGCCAGTCCATGCTCCAAATTTCAGGAAAAAGAAGGGAGAAAGAACACATACAAACAGAACGCTTATGAGCTTTTTCAAGAAGTTAAAAGGAGAATGGATAGACATTATCGAATTCCTTGACAACACCCAACACACCATTGTATACCGTTTCGAACGGTACAACAACGAGATCAAGAACAATGCCAGACTCGTGGTGCGCGAAGGGCAGATCGCCGTCTTCCTCAACGAAGGGCAGATCGCTGACACCTTCACGCCGGGTACCTATACCCTCAACACGCAGAACCTACCCATCCTTTCTACGTTGCGGGGATGGAAATACGGATTCAACAGCCCCTTCAAGGCGGAGGTCTACTTTGTAAGTACCAAAAATTTCATCGACCAGAAGTGGGGCACCAAGAACGCCATCACCCTGAGCGACGACCGCTTCGGCATGGTAGAGGTACGCGCTTTCGGGATGTACTCCTTCAAGGTGACAGATGCCCCCCGCTTCATCCGGGAGATCGTAGGCACCAATCAGTCGTTCACGACGACACACATCAGCGAACAGCTCAAGAGCATCATCGTGACCCGCTTCTCCGACGCCACCGGGGAGATCAACCTGCCGATCGAGAAGTACGCGGCCAACCTCAACGAACTCTCCGACGCTATCTTTACGTACATACACGACGACTTCTCTGCCTACGGCATGGAGGTGACCAAGTTCCTGATCGAAAATGTATCCATGCCGGAAGAGGTGAAGAAGGAGATCTTCGAACTGAGCCGTCTGGACAAGATCGACCTCGACAAACTGGTTAGGTTGAAAGCAGCCAAAGCCATAGAGACCGCCGCCGCCAACCCGTCGGGCACGGCCGGCGCGGGCGTAGGACTGGGAGCGGGCATCGCCATGGCCCAACAGATGATGCAGGGAGCCGGATCGTCTTCACAGGCCGTTCCCACTGCACAACCCGCTACCGCGCCGCAGGCACCGCCCCCGTTGCCCCAGGAGGCACTCTTCTATGTGGCCCTGGAGGGCAAACAGGCAGGCCCTTTTGGCAAAGAGCAACTGAAACAGCTGGTCCCCGGACAGCAACTCACCCGGGAGACCCTGGTCTGGAAACAGGGCATGGCTGCCTGGGAACCGGCGGGCAACCAGGGCGAACTCTCGGACCTGTGGACACAAACCCCTCCGCCACTTCCTAACGCCTGATCGCCATGACAGACCGTTCAGAACCCCTCGCACAGGCCGGAGAGCAGACCTGTGCCTGCAAGCAGTGCGGTGCCTCATTAGTCTACAAGCCGGGCACCCTCACGCTGTTTTGCGCATACTGCGAGTTTTTCACCGAGATAGAGGCTACCGTGGTACAGGATCAGGAGATCGTGGAACTCGACTTCCTGGCCCATGCAGAGCAGGCCCAGGAGCAGATCACCCAGACCAGCAAAGTGCTCCGGTGCCGGCAGTGCGGCGCGGAGTCTGTCTTCGAAGAGACGATCAAATCGGCCCCCTGCCCCTATTGCGGCATCGCCCTGGTAGAGGACGATATGCACGAAGAGCGGCTTCTCACTCCCTCTTACCTGCAACCCTTTTCCGTGTCGCAGGAAGAGGTACATACCCACCTCAAAAGCTGGATCCGCGGGCTCTGGTTTGCCCCGAACACCCTCAGACACCAGACGGCCTACAGCCACGAACTGCAAGGGGTCTACCTCCCCTACTGGACGTATGACGCACAGACGGAGACAGCCTACAAAGGGATGCGGGGAGATACCTATACGGTGACCACCGGCAGCGGAAAGAACCGGCGCACACACACCCGCACCCGCTGGTCGTACCGCAGCGGACGTGTATCCCGCTTCTTCGACGATATACTGGTGCCTGCCTCGCACACCATACCGGCACAGATACTGAGTAAGATCAGCAACTGGAACACCAAACAACTGGTAGAGACCGATCCGCGTTTCTACCGCGGATTCACCACCAACAAGTATACCGTGGATCTGAAACAGGGATACGTTATCGCCAAAAACATCATGGACACCCGGATCGACTCGGACATCCGCAGCGACATCGGCGGGAACTATCAGCGCATCCTCTCCAAAAACACTGTATACACCGACATCCGCTTCAAGCTGATCCTGCTGCCCGTATACACCTCCAGCTATCACTACCGGCACAAGCTCTACCATTTCTACGTCAATGGCTGTACGGGAAAGATCACCGGAGACCGCCCCTACAGCAAAATCAAGATCTTCTTTGCTGTAGTAGCAGGATTGCTCGCCCTGGCCGCGCTGGTCTGGTATTTGATGCAGGAGGGGCAATAAGACGCCACTGTTTCCATAGTTAAGGAGTATACCGGCCATCAACCGCCGTATACTCCTTGCCTGCAACCCACGGATTACCTTCCAGTGCCCAGCTATATACTACATGGCAGACAGGGACCTGTTCCGGCCTCTCCGCCGCAAAGAATGCACAGACCCCACCCCGGCGATAGCTATGAACCTATTTCCGCGGACTCTTCCGGCCCGGTCCGCTGCTATTCTATCCTGAGATCAATGTTCTCAAATATCTCAGCCCGACACGTATTGTACGAATAGAAACGGACTGTTCCTTCCACATACTCCTCCTCTTCGTTATCATCATACCAGACCTCGGCACCATACCTGAAGTCGACCACAATGGTATCTTTAGGCTGCCTGAGAAAAGGAAGCAGATGTACGCGGTATTTCTCCGCAGTAATGATCACATCTCCGTCTACATCGTTATAGTCACCTTCCACAGAGACCATTTGCCTGCCGCGGGTGGGAAGCACCTCACCCTGCCTGATTATGTTCCATCCGGTAAGCGTCGGTCTGCAAAGAAATATCCGGAAAAGAAAAACATACATACACACAGTCAGTATCACCCACACCAGCAGTGTAACAAATGTAGGAGAAAATGCCTGCAAAATGAGTGCTTCTTTCCCTGATTTCTGATTGCGGGTCAGGAACGTGATCTGTTGTCCCTGATACAAGATCTTCTCTCCATCCAGGCTATACCCTCCCACAGAGGCCAGTTCCTGACGCAGATAATGATGTAGTTCTTTGTCGTTCACCTGATACTCCAGCTGATAGCTGAGCTGCAAATAAGGCAACGCCCGGTCGGCACGAAAAGGGAAAAAGCTCTTCCCGAACGAGTTTTTATAGGTTGCCTTCACCGGCATCACCCACAACTCTTCGTCTCCGGGTTGCAGAATAAACTCGCTCAGATACCAGCTTTCCAGTTCTTCCGGTTCTATCGTGATCTCTTCATCGAACAGATCTATATCCGTGAGAGTCACCCTCATCGGAAAAAGACGACTTTCATTGACAAAACGGAAAGTCAGATACGTCATCTCTTCCCGCGGATAAAGCCTCACCGGAACTGTTTTCTTCCTATCCGTGCTTTTACCCAGCAATTCTGCCCTGAAATTGCTGCTTACCAACGTATGTTCCTGAATTTTATACTTCCTGTTGTTCTCTACAGACAGGTGTACCGTATCCTTATCCACCAGATTTCTGCCACTCCTCAGAGTAGTGAGGTCGTAAAAGTAGAGGTCATATTTCAGGTTAGTGACCAGCCTTCCCGCGATGTCTCTGAAACTGACTTTCTCCTCATGAAACACACCCGCGAAATGATCCGTAAGATAATTGAGGACAGAGCCAGCCGAAGGACCTCCTTCGTACTTGTAGAGGATGCAGGTCGTATGGATGAGTTGGTCCAGTTCCCGTTTCAACTGTTGTTGCCGTTCGGGATCCGGAGTCGTTTTTCCAGGTCCCGGCAGGTCATGGATATCATCTGTGATCATGATCAGGAAGCTCTCTTTCTCCGGATCTTTGCCATATTCCAGCTCCCTGAGCCCTACTTCAAATGCTCCCAGAATGTCCGTATAGTTCTGTAACTTATCTGGGCTGTTTTCAGAACGGTATTCCTTGTAGTATTTCAGTTTTTCCAGTGAAAAGTCTATAATATCTTCCGTCTGTATCTCTACCGTTTCCGTTCCGAAGAAATAGGCTTTCACCCGAAATCCCGGGATCAGGTAATTGTCACGGATCTGACGGATCAACTCTACATAAAAGTTGTCTCTGTTCTCTGCCCTTCTCTGGCCCGCCGGTGCCACTGAGAGGGAAAGGTCTATCACGATATTGAATTCATAGCGTCCGTTCAGTTCCTGCGCATCTATATCTTTGATATCTTTATAATCCAATGTCTGTTCCAGGCTCTCCGTCGTCTCTTTTTTTGTCTTTACAAACAATTTCTCAGGAAGCTTATTCTTTTTAGGAAATATCACCTTCCAGCCAGTCAGGGCGGTCGCAACGAGGAATACCCAAAAAATCAAAACTTTAATTCGTTTCATAGACTTTTATTTATACCGTTTTTTTACTCTTTCTATATACTCAGGACACAGGCATTGAATGGAAGGGATCATATCAGCGGCTAACTGGGCAGCCGAATATTTGTTCTTCCCCCGATTGTAGAGGAAAATACCAAACGTATACTCCTCCGTTCCGAAGATAATCAAAGAATGTGTATCTTCCGTATCACCTGTGCCTGTTTTGGCGTACAGATGGTTCATTTTATCTGTTTGATCGCATGAGTTACTCTTATTGAATCGTCTCAGATTGGAAGCAGTGCCTTCCAGCGTAGTACGATTCAGAGATCCCTTCAGACTATCCATTCTCTTTGCTTCCAGCAGATCCTCAAACTGAGGAGTCTCTTTGTAAGCAAACAAAGTAGGTATCACTTTCTTTCCACTTATCACACGGGCAAAATTAGTGGCACTCCCCGCAATAGAAGATTCCATATTCTGTTGTCCCAACGCCGTATTTTTTATAAACAGACTGTCCGGACTGTTCCCGGTGAGTTGTCTGTCATAATCTCCCAGTGTAGCAGGCTGATATTTCAGTTTCCGGAAATGACCGAAAGGCCGTTGCTCCGGATACCATTCTCTTTTGCGTGACATACCATACTCCGTTCCCAACAGCGTGAAAAATTTCTCCGGATGCTTTTCCAGCAACTCTTCCAGAAGGGCAACACTATAGTCATTATCTGACTGATAAATGTACTTATCCATAGATATGGATCCCCACTTGCTACTTTTATATTTCCGGGTATAAAATGCCGAATCTATCTGCAAAGCAGTAGCCGCCTCTATAAATTTCCACGTAGAAGCCATATGATAGGCAGTCAGCGGTACGCTGGACAGATCCCGATCTACTTTGATCTTCTCTTTTCTGAATTTATCTGCTATCTCCTGATCTTTCGAATACTCCAGCATATTGGGGTTCACCTGCGGATAAGAGACCAGCGAACGCACCGCTCCGGTAGCATTTTCAAGCACCACCACTCCTGCCGCCCGGATGTCATATTCCTGACAGCGGGTGGTCAGGATAGCATACACTACAGCCTGTAACTTCTCATCCACAGCCAGTCCATGCTGCTGCAAATGTCTGAAATCGGAGGCAGAGAGAGGCAATCCCTGATAGAGAGTTCCATGGGCATAACTCAATACCAGTTCATTATTGACCCTTCGCCGGAACATCCGGTTGTCCTGGTCGAACAACACCTTATAATTATTTCCGGTTACCGGCTGGCTGGTAATGCACAATCCCTTCTGCCGGTCATTCCCTTTAATGCAAGAGTCAGGTGCGACAAGTACAAATTCACTTCTCCCATTCGTATTCTGCTTTTCATACAACGCTATTTTCGTAGCTACCCGGAATATCTCCGGACTATATTCCCTGGGTCTGCGCTTCAGCTCTTCAGCAAAGAAACTCAGGTCTTGTCTGTCGGTATCCACCGAACGGAAACAGATCCTGCTGACAACTTTGTTCCCGTCTTTTTCGTCCGGATCAGGCAGGGTCCGGAATTCCAGGTAAGACTCTCTTCCCCGGTAGAGTTTAGACAACTCCCGTATGATAAAATCGACCTTTCTCCGGACCTCTGTATCCGATGGCTTCGCAGACAACACATAACAACAGATCTCTGTCAGTTTTTCCTGGCTGAGACGTTTATACCAGTCCTCACCCTTTCCTTCCTGAGCCACCTCCAGAATGCGGTTATATACGGAAGCGTTTTCCAACTCCCGTTGGTATTCTCTCTGACCCGAAGGAATCTCTGTCTCTCTGTGGTGACACAAAAAACCATCGCGGCCACTACGAAAACAAAGAAAAGCACAATTGCCCGGAATACGGAAGCATGCTTACAGACCTGGGCACCGATCTCGGGAGAAGTCTCTACCCTACGGGTCTGCATATAAAAGCAGGCATACGCTCCGATCAGAAACACACACAAGATCAGAGGTTCTGTCCAGGAAACGGAGAAGAAGGGCATGGATTGTCCGGTCAGTGGAAAAACCCGGAAGACAGACCCCATCATGTAGAGATATTGCGCCACATACCCCAACAGGATCAGTCCTATCAGGGTACCCAGCAAAGAGACCTCTTTCTCCTCTTCCTTCTGAGCAAAAACAGCACGACTGTTCAGAGAAAGATAAGCTATATAGGTAAGATGTGAAAGAAAAACAATCAGCAACACCATCAGCAGGATCATGACATAGAGACCAAAATATAACAGAGCATACAAAAACACATAATCGGACCAGATCACATTTTTAAAACTGGCAGGTATATTGAATTCACTCCACAATCCGCTCCGATGATCACGGAGTGCCTTATACAGCATGATCCGATGACTGTCACTGGTCTGCCTGTCGCTGATCCAGTAAGTATGATCGTTTTCATAGTTGTTTTTCAATACCGCGAACCGTCCCAGCTGATACTCCTTTATGATGCTTTTTTTCACCAGCAAACTATCGGGTGTCAACAGATCGAATGAACTTTGGGTAAAGAACCACATACCTCCTATAGCTCCCACAGTAGCCATACACAGCCACAAACCCATCCTTTTGCTGCGTGAGAACACAAAAGTAAACAGCAAAGTGCAACCGGCAATGATCACAAATCCCATATCGCTGGTAAAGAACGCGTATATCCCCAAAGCTATGATAACGAGAAGTCGGTTGATCCACGTTTTTTCCATCAACGTTCCCGCTAAAGAAGCATATGCGAAAAGAAGCATGATGCGTCCGAACAGGTGGGCAGGCAGCGGACCGATCCTCTGATCCGTAGCTATAGCCAAACTGACCACAATACCGAATATGCCCGCCAGAATCAGAACCGGACGAGCCCATGGATGATCTTCCAGTATGGAAAAGACCCATTTAAACAAGGAAATTATCACTATAGTCCCCACCAACCCGATCAATGCCCACCGACCGGCTACGGCATTAGTTCCACAGAGAGAACAAAAGCCGGTGACCGAAAGCAGCAGGAAAGTCAGTCTCATATAAAGATGAGGAGGCGCTTCTCTCTTCCTGCGTATCAGCAAGAGAGAAAAGAGGAATAGCACCGATGAAACAAAGGAAGGATATAGCCCACAAGTGTATACCTGTAGAACAGGATTTCCTGATCAAACGGAAAATAATAATAGTAATGGCTCAGCAATACCATCGAGAAATTATAAAAGATCATCAGGATGCATACCGGAATACTGAACAGCTGGAAATAAGACCGGATGGTATTTGTTTTCAGCCTTGCCACTATATACAGAATCAGGAAAAGAACATTTATCGCCAGAATGTTCCACCACAGAAAAGCATGGTCTTTTTTCTCCTTTATACTTATCAGGATAGTACTCTCAGGCAACATTCCCGATACCAGTGGCTGCCCGTCTATCCATATCTGTTCGTCCTCAAATACCACAAGCCTGGAAATGGGTTTCTTATTCGGTTCTCCTGCCTCCGCGAAACGGTAGGGAAAGTGGTACAGATCAAAGTGATAGGATTCGTCGACAGTCCCGGAAGCACTTCCGTAAGAGAGTTCCAGCGTATCCCGTATCTTTCCCTCCTTTTGCCTGAGATGCGTAAAAAGATGATCGGGGCGGGGACTGAAAAGAAGGTGATACACTCCTGCCTCCCCGGTCTTCCGCAGGCGCAGCCCCATATATTCTTTCTTCCCCTCCGCGTAACGGATCCGGATCCCTTTCTCCAGGTCTTCTCCGGACACGTACCCTCCGGATACTCTTTTCGCGGGAGCCTCCTCCGTCACCACCGAAGGGAACAGCATCTTTTCCTCCAGCGTAAGCTTCGCATCGTCCCGGCTGTCTTCCGGCAATACCTGCTGATTCAGCACAAGCGACACACCATCCTCTTCGGCGTTGTACGTCAACGTTCCTATATTCGTCGGGATCAATTGGGTAGGCAACCAGATATCCGCGTTCGCATTTCCCGAAAACTTCCCGGGTTTATCTGCCCCGTTCGTCGCGGCCGGATATCCGCCCAGGGTATACTCAGTCTGCCTGTTGAAGTCTACCGTTACTCCCTGTATGTGGAAATAACGTTCCTGATCCGCGTGATCCCTGCATACCCTGTACAGCACAACTCCCGCACTGGCAAGCCATATCACTCCCACCCATATGCTTATGACCCAGGTATAGCTATTCCATCCTTTCTTCTTCTGATCCATATGCTAAACATTCACATTCATTCCACGGACCATACACGGATAGTGTATAATTGGTATACTTCTCCGAATAAGCATACCGGTGCACATCATCTCCGAAGCCTGTTCTATGATTGGTAAACCGGCATTGATAGACCGGAGTATAATTTTCTATTTTTACCGAAGTATGCATAAAAGGGGCAAACTCCGGATTAAAAATATACGTTCTGTCCTCTTCAGCCGTCCGGGTGTCTTTGTCGACCACCGACAAGATGGCATCCACCAGCAGCCGCAGCACCCTATCCAGGCTCACACTCAACGGATCGGTCTCCATCTCCTCCAGGAGCATTTCCATGCGGGTAGCCACTTCCTGCCGTAAGGTCTCCTCATCGAAATCGCAGTTCACATTTACTACCTCCGCCAGCCGGCGCAGGGGTCTGAACACCTCCCTTACTTCTTCCGTCACCTTCTCTTTTTCCGCCTCAAATCCTTCGCGCGACACCTGTAAAATCCCGGGCAACATTTTTTTCCGCAAGGCAAAGAATTGCCGGTGCAACAGATCCCGTTCTATCTTCACGACCAGTTTGTTGTTCTTATTACGGATCTTACCGGCATCCTCCATAAAGCTTTTGCCTTTGGAGATCTCCCGGAGCCTGCGCTTCACTCCGGCCCACCGCACTTTCCGGGAGATACCCTCTCCCAGCAAAGCAGTTCTTATTTCAAACCGCACCTCCCCGAAATACTCATTCAGGTATTTCTGCTCCGGTTTAGGAATATCTTCCCTGGCATATCGTTCTTCCCACTCTTTGCGTTTCTTCGTCAGCCGGGTATTGAGTGATCCCTGTATCCTGCGGAATACCTCATACTCCGGAATCGTTCCGTCTTTCACAACAGGCAACAGATCAGGCAACAACCGCCCTGTAACCTCTTCGGCAACAGAGAGGTAACAGTCCATCCTGGTGTATGGCAGAATACATCCGTTGTTCAGATACTTGCCGATCTTCCCTTCCAGGTTGTCCAGCAACATCCGAGAGACCCCCTCCGTATGCCGGGGCAGTTTCTCTTTCTGCTGTTCACCGGACTCTGTGCCGGAGGGAGGAGGCTGCCCGGAAACAGAGTCTTTTTTTCCGGTAACGCTGATCCAGTTCCTTTACTTCCCGTTCGATCTCCGCGAAGCATTCGTCCTGCTCCTTATCCCGGTATTCGTTCTTCCCATTCTCCTGAGCAGCGAAAGCATGATTCAGACCGGCAATCTTGTTGCCACACTGCTTTTTCGCCTCTTCGATCACTATTCTTACCTTCCTGCGAAACTGCTCGGGATACGTATATATATCCGGAGCGAGTACCTCCGGAAGCACATTCGCCGGAAAGATACTGCTCCCTACCGTAAACAGGTACCTATCCGGTAAGAGTGTATTGAACGGATAAGCGATCTCATCGAGAAAAAGGTCGGCGATGTGCATACATTCGATCAGCCGCAACCCATATTCCAGAAACAGATCCAGGTTGCGGATATGCATGTCTCCGGGAGCTACCCATCCGTAATTGTAAGGATTGAGCAACACCGCGTATTGTATGTTTTTCTTACAAACTTCCTCTTTCAGGCTCCGTATCAACGGATCGGTATGCCGCAGCCGCCCCATAGAGAGCAGCAAACAATTGATCTCCAGATATTCCGGACAAAAAAACGCCTGCAATTCTTTCCGCCACATTTCCGGTAGGGTAGAGAGTAACCTCAGGGCCTCTGCCCGGTTCTGCACATTTCCGGCCGACGGATGGTAAGGCAGTACGATCCATATCCGCAGACGCCCGTACCTGCCATTCTCTGCCAGCTCCCTGTATGTTCTGTACAGTTCTCCTGTCTCCGGACTCCGGATCATGGAGATCTGCTGATGATCAAAAACAAACGTATCTATCCAGCCTGCACCGGTTTCGTCGTCTCCGGTGTGGGTATCCCTTCTTCTGAGATCCGGATCACTTTCCGCTACATACTGCCGTAGTTCAGGAGGGCAAAAAACCAGTGTAGGTGTCCGGCGCAGATTCATTCCTTACAGATCACGTGTCTTCATTTTCTCCGCGGCCTCCTCCTGGCGGCTGAGTTCGCCTATCCGGGCAGCGACCTCCTTGTGCCATTTCGTCAATTCGTCCTGCATCATGGCCATCGTCTGTATCTCCTGACGCAGATCGGCAATCTCCAGGTTGACCACATCTTTTCTCAGCTTCTCTATTTTAGGACCAAGCACCTGATGCAGTTGTTCAAGCATGTCTATGGAGTCCGTGCATCTGGTCCGGTAGAGATTCATCTTATGCGTGCACATATCTGTGAAAAGCTGAAGAAACTGCCCGTTATCCATATCCGAGGTAACCAGTGCCGGATTCGTACGCATGGTATCGGTCAGCCCCTGCTTGTTCTCCCGGATACACTCCTTTATTTTAAAGAAAGTAAAAGCCTCCTCTACGGGTTTTCCGGCAACCGTCTGCGGTTGGTCTGTCAGGTAGCATTCTTTTCCATACTCCGCATGGATAGTGAATCCAGTGTTCACGATTGCCGACGGATCGTGTAGCTTTACCAACGCGGCAAACTCCTCTTTCTGCAGAGACAACCGGATCACCAGTTTCAGGCGCAGTCCGTCCGCTGTTTTATCCAGCAGGAAATAGATCTGGTTGTCTTCCTGTCCGCAATTAGGTACCTGCATCTCTCCGGCAGCTTCGCCAGACGACAGGGTAATTCCGGGAAGTATCACCGGAACAGGGACACTGGCCTCTCCTGTTTTCCGGCTGAAAACATATGCAAACGCCATCACCGCCTCCATCGGACTGCTTTCCCGGGAATGACAGCTATTGAGCAGGTTGAACCAGGCTTTCTGCCGCAGGATCAGGTATTTGTACATTTCCGGATGCTGAGAGAGATAGGAGGAATGTATGGTGCTGAAACGCCTGTCGTTATGAGGCAGGAAGCTATTCAGCCCCAGGTCTTTCAGGTGTTCGTAATAGACCTTCATATAATTGTCTCCCTCGGTCCACAACCGATAGGAACGCTGGTGGAGCCCCGCTTTGGCAAACAGCGTATAATCTTCTCCCCGCAGCATATAATCCGCATAGGTCTCTCTGGCCATCTCATTCTCCCGCAACCAGATCACCTCACTGTGCTTGTGCTGCTTTTCATCCCTCTTCACAGACCTGTTCAGGATGTCCGCCAGTTCACTTTCCAGCCCGGAAAATCGCTCTGCGGTATACTTCTGCCCGAAAAAGGATTTCATCGTTCCGGATCTTACAAACTCCCGGACCACCTGCGCTTTATCTGCGGCAGATAGTCCTTCCACGTCTACATCGGCCACACTCATCTCTTTCTCCCGGGCCAGCCCGGCAGATCTCTCCTGCTGCAACTTCAGGAAAAGTATGTAATTCTCTATCTCCTGGTGCAGCTTCTCCTGAACCTCTTTGATGCTTTTCATATCCTCTTACCTCTGTCTTTTATATGCCTAAATCCTTTCTCATACGTCCTATAAACTCCCGCCAACTTCCCTTATCCGGAGAGGCAGTTTCTGTTTTTTCTCCTGCCTGATGCACGGAAGCACCCGGTTTCGCATCTTTCACCTGAGCCAGTACCTCATGTACTTTACATAAATAGTCATAAACCACAGCCGGAGTCAGTATTTTTGCCTGCTCCGTCAGTACAGCCGGCAAAGGAATATGGCTGTCCGTGAAGGGCCGGATATAGGTCTGATAGACCGTATCGGGATTTTCTTTTATACGTTGGATCTTTCTCCGGAGAGCTTCGAAGTCTTTCAGCTCCGCATCTACCGCCTGGAGCAGTTCCGTTTGGGTAAAGACCTCTTCGGACAATGTGTTACTGAACAAAGTCTGTAGCAGATCATACATATACACCTTAGCAGAGGAGTTACGGGTATGTCCCACGCTGATAAAATTCTTCACCTCCCACAGATCCTGCAGGTCTTTGCCTGTTATCTCTTTGGGCTGATTGAGCATATCCTCTGTGATGTTCTCTATACTGGCCCAGAGATCCTGCATATGCTCCGACTTATATTCACCCGAAAACATCAGAGCGAGCGAGTGGGCCACATACTTCTCAAAGGTCTTCATCTGCATTCCGGCAATAGTAGCGGAATAACTGATCATATTATCGAAAAAGATCACGCGCTGCAAATTGAAATCGGAATTCCTGGAGAAGAAAGACAACTTATTATCGGGAAATTTCATGTGGCAGTACAGTTCTTCGAAAAAGGCCATAGCATTCATTTTGATCTTATCGGCCAGTTCTTTGTTGATGCGGTTGTTTTCCGTTACCAGCATGGAGGGTCCTAACACCACCGGATACACATCTATATTGGAATCGACAAAATAGCTCAGTATATCATAAAACACAGAGGAACCCGTGCCGCCACAGCAACTGGATACAATAACCACCGACGGAGTCGAGAAGTTGTGTTTGGAATCGATCTTCATACGCATCTCCTGCAGGCGTATCTCTATTTCCTGCCGTTTGGAATACAGCATCAGCCGCCCCAGCATCCGCTTTCTGCCCGCACCTTTCTCCACAATCCGGTTGGGAAGGGAACGTTTAAATTCCGGATACTCGATAGGGAAATAGGTATTCAGGTTTTTATAGTTGCCCGACTCCGCTCCCTCCCGCAGTATCTCCTGCACATACTCATAAGGATTGGTTCCTCCGAAAAAGATAAACTCATCTTCGGAAATATCATCGTATCCCAATGTATGCAACCGTTCCAGATCCAGCAACAGGTAGTGCAGGTTGTGCGCCTGCTGATAGGGAGAAAGTATGTTTTTGGCATATCGGACTATTCTTCCGGAATGCCCTCCCAAACCTATGAAAAGTATATTCCTGTAATTCATCGTGTATAGTAATTATGGTATGTATCGTGTTGACATTCCGGATCAGGGAAAATCTGCCGGATGCAATAAAGTTCAACTTACGGGATACTCTATTTACAGACATCATGTATATACCGTGACAAAAGACCTTGCAAAACCGATAAAGGTTCTATACAGCTGTACGCTGATTATCTCAGGATACGCTATCTGAAACCTCAGCAAATAAACATAATGAATAAGTGATGCACGATGTCCTTTGCCGCTTACTCTTCATTATCAACCACACATGCTTAGTTTTGTACCTGTCTGAACAGTTGTTTCTGAAAACTATTTATTTTATCCTGGAGAGCCCGGCTCTGTGTAAGCGCTTCCTGTTCCGTCTGGCTCAGTTCTGACTGATGCTTACCGGATTTATTACCTTCCGGCTGCCGGTATCTTCTGATCCTGTTCAGAACAGGGTGGAGCGTCATGAAGCAGGAATCAATCACTTCAAAGTCGGTTTTGAGTGTGCTGAAATTGGCTTCCATAAACTCAATATACTGGTTTCTCTTTATATTCCAGGGGGTTACGCCTTCACAAATATAAAGTTCCCAGCGATCCGGAAACATATCCGTAGTAGAATTGAAGATTACGTTGCTTCCCAGATAATGCCTTTTATTCATGTCTTCGGCCAGAAGCGCAGTCTGGTCATACAATCTTCTCTGTTTCTCCTTTTCCAAATGCAGATAATGTTGCATAAGTCCTCCCAGGATGGTCAGAACCACTCCTGCCACGATACCCAAAAAAACTCGGATTCCCAAAATTTTCTCATTCCATTTTACAGATTATTCCTTACAGGAGGAAAATTCATACCTATTCTTTACATGTTCAAATTAACGTTTGCAAACGTAATATTTTGTTTTTATTTAACTAAATAAAAACAAAATTAAAAACTAATTATTTAACTTAATATTTCAACATTGTTCTGTCTCTTCTTTTCCAGTGTATGTGCTCTCCGGATCCATAGGCCGATCCTGAAAGTGGAAAGACTCTGTATGTCCATCTTCTGTCCGATACGGTTACGGGATATAAAACGTGGAGAAACAATCGGGTGCGGTCTGTTGTTACCCACAGAAACAACGGCAGACAAACTGCCTGTTTGTTGAAAACCACTATATAGATGAAGATCACACAACTTATATTTCTTATGGGTATATGCGGTATGTTCCACCTGCCCTCCGCCTCGGCACAACAGATGGACAGCGGACTGGATTTCAACTTCCTGCTGGGAGTGAACCTGGGTGCCACCACCCCGGTTCCTATACCCGGTGACCTGAAGATAAGGAGCTACAACCCGAAGTTCAACCCCCGCATGGGAGCCAACCTCACCTACTACTTCAACGAACATTTCGGTATCGGTACCGGGCTCATGCTGGACTGGAAAGGAATGAAAGTGGGCACCCGCGTTACCGACGTACACCTGAGTGTAGACGTACCTGATGTGGGTACGCTCACCGGCTACGTGACCGGCAAGAATACCACCAAAGTAAGTACGCTCTACCTTGTGCAGCCTGTCTACGCCTCCTGGCGGTTCAACCCGCGGTGGCAACTCAAAGGAGGTATCTACTTGGCCGAAGCCCTTTCACGCTCCTTCAAAGGAAATGTCAGGGACGTGAATATCCTGGTCGAAAGCCCCATCACGCAGGAAAGAGAAGTGTCCTATGCCACTCTCAACTACGGCGATCATACCCGCCGGTTCGACCTCGGCCTGCTGGCAGGGACGGAATTCCGGATGAACGATCACATCGGATTCTATGCCGACTTCACCTGGGGCGTGATCCCCTACTTCTCTTCCGAAGTGCCCATCCGCTTCACCATGCGCAACATCTACTTCTCCTTAGGAATGACGTATAGACTATAAGAGGTACTGATCTACGATGTACGATTGAAAGGGAGGAGGTATGCCTGTTGGTCGTTGCCTTACAGGAAGTTATTTGCCTGACCGCTGGTCTGGCATTAACCGGAACTGTATCTTTCATCATAAATTCTTTTGTTCGGAGGTTCTTATGTCTGAAAAATCGCAAATCAGAAAGTCGCTTCTCCTACTTCTCCACAATGCCTTCCTCCCGGAAGAACACCTCTGTCAGGTAACTCCTACGGTCTTCCGGCGGATCAAACAGCATCTCATAAAGGTCTGTCTGCCTTTTCCTGAGATCAAACACTTTCATAAAATAGCCGGGACAATGTACATACCCGCTTCCTGTCAATGCAAAGGTCTCGTTGTCTTTCCAGAAGACCCCATCCAGACAGACGCACACCCCTCCCCAGAGGATCATGGATTTTTTCTTTGCCAAGCGATCCGTCAGGTAGATCTCTATACAATCGTCTCCGCCGTACCAGTAATTGATGCCATCGTCTTCCAGAAAAACAGGACAGATATTCGGGTCCACATACCGCTGTCTGTCCGGTGAATATTGCATCAACTCCAGGCTGTTGCTGTCATCCGCCGGGGTAAACGGACGGTAATAGATCCCCTCGTCCCTCTCTGCGTAAAAATCCCACGCGGACGAACTGTAAAGTTTCATCTGCCGGATGTCCATCCCGTAGAAATCGTACCAGGCACCCGCCACCGGCTTCCATTTCTCCACCTCCTCTGCGGAGATAAAAGGCAACGCATGGTAGGCCTCCTGCTCTCTCTGTTCCCTCTCTACCTGCTCTATCCTGTAGAGCGAATCCTGCAAAGCCCGTCGCACACGCCGGAGAGAATCCGCCTGGGATATCGAATCTTTACGTAGAGTCCCGGCGCAAAGAGGATCCGGCACATCGCTTGTCGCGTTCCGGACATCCCCGTTCGAAGCAGCTCTGCCTGCGCAATTGCAAAAAGCACACAGCATCACCCCTAAAAAAGGCAAATAAAATCTTGTCATACACCTCCATGTTTGCTTGTTCGGAACACAGCCGGAATCCGGATCATACCCCCGGCAACCCGTATAAACCGGTTGTTGCTAATGAATAGACTCCCCTGCACTCCTCGTTCCCACCCCGCGGAACTACTACAAAGATAAAAATTTCTTTCCAATGCCATGCCCTGTTTTCTCCTTTCTATTCCGGTCATGCTCCTGGATCGGCGCGATCCGAAAGCAATGGCAGACAAATCATCATCCGGAAAACCGGGAGGTTCCCGACAATCGTTCCGGGGAAATACATCAAACCGATAAATTAACTTTTTTATAAGTATATATTATTTACCGGAATCCTGTTACGATTTGTTTCTATTCTCTGGGTGAGATTCATTCATCTGATAATCATTTTTCAAACGATCTTTCCTGTCTCCGTTTACAGAATGCGAAAAAACATATTTTCATAAATAAAAACACGACGATCCACATACACTCAACTAATCAGCTATGAAACAAATGATCGTTTATATATATATCCCATTTTTTCAAACAAAATCAACACATCTTTCTGCTATACATTCACTATGTATCTATCCAACAGACAGAAAGCAGCAATCGAATACCTGTTTTTTACTCAGATCTCATCCGTGTTTCCTTCGTCCTTCCTTGTACAAAAGCGATCACAGAAAAACAAGAACTACCTACATCTTGCTATTTTAACATAAAAAAATACCATGAAATATATTTTAATTATTGATTTATATCCTATACATTTGCAGCCGATATTTTTAGTTCACACACGAATCAGAGATTTTACGGAAAAAGAATTTTGGTGGATGTTGTGCCAACCTCCGCCTGGTTTTTTATGCTCCGTACTCTGATAGATAAGTCACAGACAAATGCGGCAGAAATCACGTTTTCTCATGGGGATAGTTGTATGGGTTTTCTCGTATGCAACCCTGTGGGCCAGTTCCGAACAGGTTCAGAACTCCCTTACACTGATAGTGAAGTACGATGGCGATCCGTTGCCCATGGCCGTATGTCAGCTTCCGCAATACGATCTGAGCACCGTCTCCGATCGAAACGGAACCGCCGTTTTCAGCAAACTGCCTGCCGGCAAATGCCGCGTTGTGGTCAGGTACTTAGGCTTTGAGACCTACGAGCAAGAACTCGAGATCCGGGGCAACGCGGTACTGGAGATCGTCATGACAGAGACCTCACTTGCCTTAGAAGAGACTACGGTGGTAGCCAAAGCCATTGTGGACAATCCCTCTACCTCCTACAAGATCGAACGCCAGGCCATTGATCACTTGCAGGCCACCAGCCTCTCGGATGTCATGGAGCTGATCCCGGGACAGATCTCCTTCAAAAGAGACCTGACCGACACGGGTACGGGCCAACTTCAGATCAGAACCGAATCGTACAACGGCAACAACGTATGGGGAGCACAGGTGATTGTAGACGGTATCCCTATTTCCAGCAATGCCACCATGGACAAGGAGGGTGAATACAACACAACCGGTAGCACATCCTATGGCGTGGATACGCGTTCCATTGCCGCAGACAATATCGAGTCGGTAGAGGTCATCACCGGCATCCCCTCCGCCGAATACGGCGATCTCACCTCAGGTGCCGTCATTGTGAAGACCAAAAGCACCCAGACTCCCTGGCAGGTACGGGGAAAGATCAACTTGCAGGGCGAAAACGTATCTTTAGGCAAAGGGTTCTCGCTGGGCCACGACAAGGGCATCCTCCACGTCAACTTCGACTACGCGCATGCCTGGAGTGAACCCCGCGACAAGCGCACCTCCTACGACCGCTACAACGCCGGGGTCACCTACTCCCGGAGAGTTTCCCATCTATGGAACACCAAGTCCTCTTTCAGCTATGCCAATGTATGGGACTGGTCCGGAGATGATCCCGATGTGGCAGCTACCGGAGAGGCGACTAAAAACAGAGACGAACGGATGGTTTTCAGCCACTCCGGAGAACTATCGTTCAATCGTCCGTTTTCCCGGTCGGTCTCCTACGCGGTAGGGATGACAATCAACAACAGCCACTACCGCAAGTCGACCTATGTCTCCAACTCCCAGGGTTTCCTGCCCATATTGGATGCCGAAGAGACCGGATACTACCAGGTCCCCTACGAGACCTCTTCTTATTATGCCTCGGGAGGCACCATCAGCCGGCCCCGCAACTTCTACGCGAAGGTCTCCAATTCGTTCTATAAAACCACCGGGCCGCTCAACCAGAATGTGAGTATGGGGGTAGAATACCGCAACGAATCCAACCAGGGGGTGGGCTACTATCACGACGACAGCCGCTATCCGCTCTCTCCCAAGACCAACAGCCGCCACCGCCCTTTCAACGATATGCCGGCTCTGAATCAGATCAATGCCTACTTGCAGGACAACCTCACCCTGCTCGTCAACGACCGCACCCTGCGTTTGTCGGCCGGACTCAGGTATACCCTTTTACAGCCCGGCAGAACGGAGCGTGTCAGCTCCCTCTCTCCGCGCCTCAACGCCTCTTTCGACCTGTTCAACTGGCTCATGCTCCGGGCCGGATACGGCACCAGCTACAAGACACCGGGGCTGATGCACCTCTATCCCGGCAAGACCTATAAAGACAGAGTGGCGGTCAACTACATCTCGCAAACCGATGAGGCTCATAACCTGGTGATCTATCATACTTTTGCCGAGCAGGTCAAACGAAGTGAGGATCTCAAAAATGTAAAATCACAGAAGGTGGAGTTCGGGACAGACTTCCGGCTACCCGGCAACAGGCTGATGCGCGTCACTGTCTACGACGACCAGACCCGCAACGGATTCAGCGCCGCGGCGGCAAACGGAGTCTATACAGCCAATGTGTACGATGCCACGCAGGGACTCATCATCACCCCCGGAGAGGCCATACAGGTGGACTGGGACAACCCGGCCCGCACAGATACCGTATTCTACAGCAAAGGGTTGATTGCCAACAACAATGTTACCCTCAACCGCGGTGTGGAGATCGACTTCCAGTTGGGAGAGATACCCGGCATACGCACCCAGCTCTTCCTGAGTGGGGCCTATGGCAAGACCACCACCTATACCCGGGGTACCAAAATAGAAAGTCCCACCAACCTTCCGATCGAATACTCGGTCTATGAAACGGTCCCTTTCAAACTCGTCTACCTGGCGGATACGTCCAAACCCTACACCAAACGAATGTCTTCTACCCTGCGGGCGGTATGCCACATACCTGAGCTGCGCATGGTAGCGACACTCACCAACAAGATTTTGTGGTACACCATCACCGGGACCGCCTATACCACCAAAGACCCGATAGGCTGGATAGATACCGACCTCTCCTACCACGAGATCACACAGGAGATGCTCGACGAGGAAGGGTATACCATCAAAGGCGTACTGCTCAGCCAGCAGGGATCGGATCAGTCGGACAAGTCATCCCGCTCTCCCAAAACAGTGATGTTGAGTCTCAACCTCACCAAGGAACTGGGCAGGAACACCACCGTCTCTTTCTATACCAACAACCTCTTTTTCAAAGAGCCCTGGAAGAAAACAAAGAATTCTTACCAATACAGTAAGAAAAACACCGGAACCTTTGCGTTCGGAGCTGATATCTCTTTTAAATTTTAATATATAAATTTTGATGACAATGAATTTCAAGAAAACATTTTTCTGCCTCTCTCTGCTGACAGGTATGGCACTCACTTCCTGCTCGGACAGTGAAGGCAACATCACCGTTCCCGTCAATTTCACCGTATCGGTGACCATGCCTTCCGACGGAGATTTCAAAAGCGACATCGTCTATGCCGGACAGGAGATACAATTGGTCAACGGAAGCACCGTAGTGGCTACCGCCGTCACCGACGACAACGGTACAGCTACCTTCCAGAACATCATACCCGAGATCTACGACCTCAGCACCTCCTGGTCTATCAGCGGAAGCGAATATGTGCAGATGGTCAATGAGATCACGGAAAATACCGACGTGGTGATCTCCGCCACCAAGATCGGTGTGGTAGTGGCCACCGAAGGGCAGGAAGTGGTACTGGAAGGACTGTTCAGCGTGAAGCAAAGCCTGCTGTTCAGCAAAGTCTACTACGCTACCACCAAAGACAACAACAACAACAAAAATTACGCGGCAGATGCCTATATAGAGATATTCAACAACTCCGACGAGGTGGTCTATATAGACGGCATCTATCTGGGTATGATGGATACGTTCAGCGGAACGGCAGATGCTTACTTCGCCTCCGAACAGAGCAGTACCGACTACCTCTATGCCAAACAGATCTTCCGGTTCCCGGGCTCCGGAACAGACTATCCTGTAGAACCGGGCAAATACATCCTGATAGCCAACTCGGCCAAGAACCACCTCGAAGAGTCGGATACCTCAGTAGACCTTTCCGGAGCTGATTTTGAAGCAAAGAACGTCACCTATGTCAACAACCCCGACGTACCTGCCATAGAGCTTTTATTTACTTACACACCACTGGTAGTTGCCATCAACCTGGGAGTAGGTGGTCCCAATTCCATGGTTCTGTTCAAAACCGACGAGAACATAGACAACTGGGAAGAGGTGCCTCCCTACGAAAAAGACTACAACGTGAACCAGTGGCTCAAAATGATCCCGACCAGCACGGTGATAGACGGAGTGGAGATCCTGAAAAACGCCACCACGGGTGTAGATACCAGTCAGAAAAGACTGTTCGACTTTATCGATGCCGGATATACACATATAGAAGGTGTCTCCGGAAGAACAGCCGAACTGGTATGTCGCAAAGTAGCTTCCGAGGCCAACGGCAGATACTATCTGACAGATACCAACAACAGTGTGAACGACTTCTACCTCACCACTACCTCGGACATCAAACCGGGTGAATACGGCAAAGAATAATCCCTGATCTCATCCCCACTGATCTCTGTCCGGCCTGTTTCCGGAGAGCGGCCTTTCGCGGCTCTGCCGGGACTGGGCCTGACAGCGATCAGCCCGCAAGACATATATAACAAATAACAGATCCTATGCTTCGAATCTTCATCTGCCTCACCGCTCTCTTGTCTCTGCTACCTGTCGCCTTCTGCCGCGCCCAGGCAGATACAGACACTCTCCCCAACCGCAACCAGTCGCACGAGCTGGAGCAGGCTACCCATTTGTGGCTGCGATCGGGTCAGATGTCCGGCCTCACCCTGAGCCCGCTGCGCCCCGGAAGCATGGGAGCCGTCACGGCTTCGCGGGAGTACGGAGACTACCACCGCGTCCAGGAGGCACAGGCAACCAACCTCCTGAGTATGCACGCCGAACAGACAAGCCGGGCCGGCAAATACCTGATGGTGCGCACTCTCTTCGATATACAGATGAAATATGAATACGACCGGGCCTGGTCGGATGTGATGAGAACCTATAACTCCAACCCCTTCTTTTTCGGAAGCGACATAAAGGGGCAATATGATCACCTCTACTTCACCCTGCAAATGGGTATCGGCAGCGTGGAGATCGGACGGTTTACCTTCGGTATGGACTTGTTCTATGAGGTAGGCAATATGTCGCGCCTGCGCGATCCCCGCTCCAAAAACAATGTAGAGGACTATCACATCACTCCCTCCGCTTCCTTCAGGCTGCACCACAACCACCGTGTTGCCGCGGAACTCAGATACAAACACCGCAAGGAGGACATGCCCAGTATTAAATTGCTGGGAGATGACACCCCCTATTATTCTTTCTATTCGGGCATGGAAAATATAGAAAGTGTACGCGGCGGATACACGGGATTCCAGAGAGAGTTTATCAACCAGAGCTACGGGGCGGGGCTGACGTATCATTACCGCGACCACCGCTCGTGGGAGACCCTGTTGTCTGTCCGTTACCAACAGGGCAATGAAAAGGCTTGGGATGAGTACAAAGGCACTCCCGGTACCTACAAGACCACCACGTTAGATGCCAGATGGCTCACCACCTATACCTCTCCCCGCTTTCTGCATACCTTAGATCTGGGCTTCACTTCCCACACAGGAGATGCCGACAAGTACCTCCAGGAGATCACTACGATCAACAACACGATCTTAAACACGACCAACAAATACTACACCACCGTACTGATCTACCACAAAATCTATCAGGTGGAGACACAGGACATCAGCTTGCGGTACAGGCCGTTTGCCCGCGACGGAGCCAACGACTACGGATATTACCTCGGCGTGGAAGCCCGGTATGCCTATGCGGACAACCGGAACAACCTCCCCTCCTCCACCTTCGATGCCAGCACGTTGCAGGCAGGAGTGAATGGCGGCCTGCGGCTGCTCAACAAGCCCAAAGCCCGTCTGTGGATAGAGCCGGGGGTAACTTACCTCCGCGCGCTGGATGCCAGCCTCAGCCTGGCAGATGCCACCACCCTCTATGCCACCGAGGTGCTGATCCCCGACATGGACTACTACAACGCCTCGTACGTGGAGGCACAGCTGGGAGTGAAATACCAGTTTCCCTTCCGGGTCAAAAACCTCTCCGCGCAGGGCTACTTCGAACTGAAAGGAAATCATCTGTGGGCAGACAACTCCACCTCCCGCTGGGGGGCGTGGCTCACCTTCGGGGTGTTTGCCTGGTAACGCTCCGGAAAGACAAATGATGAATACACATTTCAGACACCTAACGTCGCCGTTTGCCAGAGCCTGCCTGATGGGTTGTCTCCTTGCGTGCGGCCTTCTCTTCTCCCCATGTGCCACAGCTTCAGAAACCCTGATCGAGGTGTATCAGAAGCAGGACTCCTGCTTCCTGCGGATAGACCGCAAAGCACTCCGGCGCGATATATTTCTTACTACCCGGGTGATAGAGATCAGCGGACACAGGCACATTGCTGCCGGGCAGACCTTTCATCCCGGCAAGATCGTGCATCTGGTAGAAGCGGACAACCAGTTGCTCTTCCAGGAGCAAAACTACTCCCTGCTCCCTGCCGCCGAACCGGATGCCCCGGAGACACCCGGGAAGATCGTCCGTTTCGTGGAGAAAAACGATTGGTTGCTTTTCGAAGAGAGAGACCCCACGTTGCTGGCTCTTGCCGGAGAGACGGTATACGACGGTGTGCGGAAAAACCAGCTCCCGTCCTACCCCTTCGTATTTCCCATCCATTCATCGGACGCGGAGCAGGTGACCATTGACGTCACCCGCTTTTTCGCCCGGGAGATCCCCGGCCTGCTGCCTCTGGCGGCCCGGCTCACTTCCGGCACATTCGAACCGGCACTCAGTGGTATCTATCACACGGACAACCACGGGAACCGTGTCAACATCCAGTCGGAACTGATCTACAGCGGTGGTGAAAAACCCTTCTCCGTGCGGCTCAACTACAACATTCTCGTGATGGACAGCCCCATGCGGCCCCGTCGGGAAGACCCGCGCGTAGGGTATCTGACCCGCAACTACCGCAGACTCAGCGCAGACAAGCCCTACGAAAGCCTCCGCTACATCACCCGCTGGGATCTTCAACCCAAAGACCGGAACCGATATGCCTCGGGCCAACTCACAGAGGTGGTCAGACCCATTGTCTTCTATCTCGACCCGGCCCTTCCTCCCCATGTGGCACACTATGCCCGACTGGGCCTGCTCGACTGGAACCGTGCCTTCGAAGCCATCGGGCTGAAAGAGGTGATCCAGGTCAGAGACATCCCCGAGGATGAAGCATTCAATATACACGACATCTCCGTCAATGCCATCCGCTACATACCCAAAGACAGGGAGAATGCCATGGGGGCAACCCTTGTAGATCCCCGCTCGGGAGAGATACTACAGGCAGACATCTACTGGTATCACCAGGCCGAAGCCCTGCTCAGGAAATGGCGTTTCGTACAGACAGCCGCCTGCGATCCGGCAGCACACCAGGAAGAGTTGCCCCAAGAGCTCCTGGGAGAGATGATCCGCTACGTGACCGCCCATGAGATGGGGCATGTATTGGGACTGAAGCACAACATGAGAGGCTCTTTTGCCTATCCCGTAGACTCCCTGCGGTCTGCCTCCTTCACCTCTCTATATGGCACTACCGCTTCCATCATGGACTACGCGCGATTCAATTATGTGGCGCAACCCGGAGATCTGGAAAAGGGGGTGAAACTCCTTCCTCCCCTGCTGGGTCCTTACGACTATATGGCCATCGAATGGGGATACACTCCTGTACCCGATGGAAAAGAGGAGCGCGACTACCTCAACGATATAATAGAAAGCAGAAGCAACGACCCTATGTATCTGTTTGCTAAAGAGAGCAAACAGCAGATTACCGAAGACCCCTCTGCCCAGGCCAATATCCTGGGAGATGACCTGATACGATCTGCGCGGTATGGGATCGAAAACCTGAAATACATGACAGCCCACCTCGGTGAGTGGTCTGCCGCGTGGAGCCAGCCCCGGGAGACAGCGACAGAGAGATACCAGCTCATCCTGCGGCAGTTCTATCTCTACCTCTACAGTACCTCTTCTTACATCGGAGGGGCTTTCTACCTCGAACCGTCGACCCGGGGAGCAGACGGAGGATACCAATATGTATCCCAGGCCAAAGGCCTGGAGGCTCTGGATTTTGTGCTGGAGCAACTGCTGCACTCCTCCGACTGGCTCGTCGACGAGCAGCTCCACCGGATGCTGGGAGATACGGAAGCCTCTCTGACGCGCGAACAAGATATGTTCCTGAAAAGTGTCCTGACCACCCTTCCACAGCGATTTGCCCTGAATGCCAAAGGAGACATTTCCCTGCTGCTGCGCCGGATCACAGCCCACTTGCTTGCCCCGCGCAAAAGTCCTTCCCTTTCTGTGCAGTCGCTGAGAGCATCCTATCTCCGGCAACTCGGCCAGTTGGCCACTGCTCCGCAGAACAACAAGGAGGCGATTGACCTGCTCATTGCCACAGCGGCAAAAAATGAGTTGGAGCGTATCGCGTCACATAAAAAATACAGAACTTATTCACCTCTTATACACGAATAAATGACAAAACTGATCCCGATCTGTATGATCCTGCTGTTTACCTGGCCGCTCTCTTCCCGTGCCGACGAAGGGCTGTGGCTACCTCTGCTTGTACAAGACCAGAAATACCAAGCCATGCGCCAAGCAGGATTGTGTCTCTCTGCCGAAGAGATCTATTCCGTGAACCAGGCCTGCCTGAAGGATGCCATCCTGGGACTGATGGGAGAAGGGGCCAACTACAAGAGTTTCGGTACCGCCTCTTTTGTCTCTGCCGAAGGGCTGATCCTGACCAACTACCACTGTATCCTGAACCAGATCGAACGCTTCTCCACAGAGGAAAACGACTTCATCACCTACGGCTACTGGGCTGCCGACAAAACGGAAGAAACCTATTGTCACAACCTTTTTGTCAAGCAATTGGTGCGCATGGAAGATGTGACCCAACGTATCCTTGCCGATACCGAAGGGCTGGAGGGCCAGGAACTGACAGACAGGATCAACGAAAACGGCATCCGCATAGCCCGGGAGATGACGAAGGATACCGGGCTCGAAGCCCATATGCAAAGCCTGATGGGTGGCAACCAGTATGTAGTCTCCCTCTACAGGGTCTTCAAAGATGTGCGCATGGTGGCCGCGCCGCCCACCGCCATCGGTAAGTTCGGTGGCAACGACGACAACTGGAGGTGGCCGCGCCACACGGGTGACTTTGCCTTCCTGCGTATCTATGCCGATGCCGACAACCGTCCGGCAGCGCATAGCAAGGACAACCGCCCCTACCGTCCCGACCATTTCCTCCCTATAGCAGCCCAGGGAGCCGCGCCCGATGACTTTACCATGGTACTGGGATATCCCGGGGATACCTATCAGTATGTACCCTCCTTCGGACTGGATAAGATCATCAACAACGAACACAACACCCGGATCACCTTCTATCGTGATAAGCTCCGCCTGCTGGAGCAGGCCATTGCAGACAACCCCACCCTGCGGTTGCGCTACTACTCCCGGCTCTCCTCCACAGGCAACCAGTATCTGCGGCTGTTGGGCGAGACAAGCGGGGCGCGGCAACTGGAGCTGATCGAAGAGAAAAAACAGTTAGAAAACGCCTTCACCACCTGGGTACACAGCACCCCGGAACTGACCCGGAAATACGGAGACGTCCTGCCCAGCATGGATTCCATCTACCAGCACCTGGCTCTGTACAACCTGGCACAGACCTGCTTCACGGAGGTGGGGCTGGGCGGCGCGGAGATCGTACCCTTCATCGGAAAGTTCGAAAAATTGGTGGCCATGCTCCGCAGGGGCAATGCTTCACAGAATACCATAGACAAGGAGATAAGCAAACTACAGGCATTGAGCGAACCGTTTTTCCGCCACTGGGACTACGAGACCGACCGGCAATTGTTTCGCAGCTCCCTCTTCCACTACTGGAATGCCATGCCTGCCCAGTTTCACTCTCCCGAGACCACCGCCTTCCTGCAAGACTACGACGGAGACCTCGAACTCCTCAGCACCGATCTGTTCGCACGCAGCCCGTTTGCCGGACAGGAGCGTCTGGCACAGCTTCTGAACGGACTATCGCCCGACGATCTGCCCCGGATAGCCGATGATCCGCTCTACCGTATCAGTATCTCTTATTACAAGATCAACGTAGAGAAGATCGCCCGCCAGCGAAGTGCCCTTCAGGCTGCCCTACGCCCCTGGTACAAACTCTTCCAGCAGGGACTGACGGAGTATCGGAAAGACAGGGATTTCTACCCCGACGGCAACTCTTCCCTGCGCTATTCCTATGGCAGAGTCACAGGCACCCTACCGGAAGACGGGGTCGCCTACAGTCCGTTTACCTACCTCTCGGGTATGTACGCGAAATCCCGGCTACACGCAGGCAACGATGCGTATGACATGCCCCGCAAGCTACAGACACTCTACGCAGAGCGGCAACAAAGGGAGCTCGGCGACCTCCCCGTCTGCTTTCTGACAGACTGCCATACCTCCAAAGGTATGTCCGGAAGTCCGGTGGTCAATAGCAAAGGCCAACTGATCGGGCTCAACTTCGACCGCATCTGGCAGGGAGTGGTATCCGACTATAAGTTCGATCCGGAGAGAAGCAGGAACATTGCCGTAGACATACGCTTCATCCTGTTTCTGCTCAAAGAGTATAGCCCGAACGACTATGTGTGGGAAGAACTTTCCTGGGTGGAGTGAGAGCTTGCCAACGGGACGAGAGTGACGATCCCATCCTTTGCGACAACCGACAAAGGATGGGCGATGTATGGGGATGTAGGGTATATATTACCTTTCGGTAGGCTGAGACTGTTTCCATATAGAAAAATGAGGGTATCTCCAAGGGCTGAAAGATACCAAACGAAAGGTAGGCACGTCCGATTTCCTTGGAAAGGATAACCAGCAAAGACATCTTCCTATCGCTTTTGTACTTTGGAAGAAGAAACCTCTTTGGCTTGTTTACGTACGTTTGTTTCTCCTTTGCCTGATAGACCACAGCAAACCAATAGGAGTTTATCTTCCGGAGTTAGAACACTCTTTTCATGGAACAAGGAAACTTAAAATGTAATCACCTCCTAAACTCTGAATGCTTATGAATGAACTTATTGACAATGACCATGAAAAAATCACTTCTTCCAGATCAGGATCTGTCTTTCAGGCGGAAAGTGGCTGCACTCCTCGTCCGTCATCAGCGAAACAATCAGATTCAGCCGCTGTTCCACGCAGAGCGGCAATTGCCGCAACATATGCAACAAGTAAAACTGAGCACCTATATCCTGCATATAGCAGACAAAGATATGCTGATAATTGACAAAGGTGGTTCGGGTTCTTCCGGCATAAATATGAGTGAGCGTATTCCGGTCTATCCCGGTGCAAACCGCTACATCAAGCATATGAAGCCGACTCAATTGATGTAAGGCATATAATACCTCACCTACGGACTTTAGAAAAATCCTGTCCTCTTCACTCGCGCCTTTCTGAAGGCCAAAGGGTTGTTCTTTTCTTACATTTTTCATAATGATCTCATATAATAGATAGATATATGTGATCTCTTTTACCCCCATTCGTCTGTTTATTTCTGGCATAAAGATACGATATTCCCGTATATTTAACAAAATTAAACTAATATGCTACATTTACGTGGCATAACATTGCTCTTTTCTGCCCCATCTTTGCAAAGAACAAAAAGAAGAAAACCAATAAAGACAAAATAAAGAGTTTGTTTAGATTTCGCTTGTCACTTTGTTAACCAGACCGATTGCCCACATCATCCAAACAAGCTCTGAAAGTTTAACCTAACAATATCAGTAAAATGAAAGATCTTCGATTTATCAAGCACGACGCAGATTCGTATGACAACGATCGTTTTGTTCCACTTCTGGAAAAAGAAGGTTTTGAAGGCTATGGCATCTACTGGGCACTCCTGGAAAACCTTTTTGGAAAGCCCGGCTACCAGGCTCCGCTGACCTCTATCAAAAAAATTGCTGGCAAGCTGAGTTTACACACCAAGCACCTCAGAAGAATTATCACCGATTACGGACTTTTCCAGATCACCGACACACACTTCGCTGCACCGCAATTGGCCAATTGCCGCGCAAAAATGACACGGCATCTTCCGACACAGCCCACCTGCCCGACGCAGGAAAGTGCACACCATCCGCGAGAAAAGACTCCGGAAAGTGAACACATTTCCGCAAAAAGTGAACACTTTTCGGAAACTTTTTGCCCCAAACACCCTGGTAACTCCCTGAAGATCAAAGGTACTTCAGACATACAAGAAAAGACAAGAGAAGAAAAAGAAAAGAATACTCACACACAAACCAGAGAGAGCCAGGGAGAAGCGATCGCTATAGATGCAAAAAAGACAGGAACACAGGTACTCACATCTACTGAGACAGACACCCCTTTGGAACAACAACGCATCAGGCAGGTCATAAACCAGATACCCCGGCAGACACACTGGCTCGGGAACATCGCAAAAAACACCTCCCACGGAAAACAGGTGGTCCATTACCTGCAACCCCTGCTTACCGAGTTTGAGGCCTATCTCTGCCTGACGGCACAGGAAAATACCATAAAAACCCTGGAAGATGCCAAACGCAGGTTCTTCTACTGGAGCTGCTCACAGGCAGGCAAAGAGAGCATCACACGCCTGAGGCAGACCGCTGCCCCGCCACAGCAGGATATCTACCGATACGAACAACACCAGGAGGGCAAACGAACCTACTTCGGCCGAACCATACCGGACGATGCGCCACCCCGACCCACCGACAGGGCAGTGTGGGACGACGAGACCCGGGAATGGATCCTCTGAGAAGAAAGGCATCTCTTTGCCGGAACCCTTCGCCCACCCAGGCAGAGGACCCCGGGCTGGCAAAGGCGAAAAATCAGGACACACGCCCATTCCCGGCCAGCTACTGCTATCGGCAAAATGCCCCCCAACCCGGAAAATCGCCTGTTTGCACCTGGCAAACAAACCCTTTGCACCTGGCAAACCCGGTATTTGCACCTGGCAACTGACTCGTTTGCCAGGTGCAAACGGAAAACACGCTCTGTTTTTCAGCCTTTTTTCCCGGCCATGAGGACGGAAGATCCGTAAGCGGCAAAAACAAAACGCACCATTTATTTTACAATAAAAAAATAAGATCATGTATGCAGCACCTATACCGTATAGAGAGTTACGATGTACCGATGTACGATTGAAATATACCTCCATAGACAAATCCTATATGTAAACATACGAAACACAAAAAGATGTAAGGATTTACGATGTACCGGTGTACGATTGAAGATGACTATGTGCTGACGATGACACGCTTGTAGAGATACAAAGAAGTTTGCGATGTATAGTGTAAATCCCTTTGCTGAGCGTTGATTAACTTTGCTGAGCGTTGACCCGTTCAACGTTCTTTGGGAATTCCTGTCGGATAATGGTCTCATGACCGAAGAGAGTCATCATACATCTCTTCGCGTCTTTACACCCGCGGACGATCACCAGCGCATAGTCATCTTCAATCGTAAATCCGTAAATCTCTTAAGGTACGGCTTTTCAACTTATGAACCTGCCTTCTCTATAGACCAACTAAATAAACAAAAACAAACCTTTAACTTATGTGTATGTTTGATTTCAAAAAAGTGAACGTAGACACTGACGGCCGCACAAGCGGTAAACTCAAAACCTACTGTCCGCAGTGTCGGGACAGCCGTAGCAACAAGCGCGACAAATCACTCAGCCTTCAGCTCGATCTGGGGCTGGGCAAGTGCCACTATTGCGGATGGAGTTTCTCCTTAACAGCCATCGAGAGCAACGAAGAGCGGCAGCAACGCCGAAACCGCAAAGCCCTCTCCGCCCCTGCCGCCCACTTCCAGCGTCCGGTCTTCGACCGCAACCGCACGCAGCTCTCTGAGAAGTTGGTGCGCTGGTTTGTAGAGGAGCGCTGCATCCCGCAGGAGATCCTCACCCGCATGCAGATCGGTGAGCACCCGGAGTTTATGCCCCAGACCGGACAGAAAGAGAACTGCGCCTGCTTCCACTACTTCGAAGAGGGCACCCTGATCAATACTAAGTTCCGGGATGCCCGCAAACACTTTAAGTTAGTGAGCGGAGCGGAGCTGATCCCTTACAACATCGACGCCATCCGCGACACGCCGGAGTGCATCATCACCGAAGGCGAAATAGACGCGCTCTCGTTTATGGCCATCGGCCGGAACGACGTGGTGAGTGCCCCGCCGGAGCCAGCCACAACCTCTCGTGGCTCGACCGCTTTGTAGAAAGCCATTTTGAGAACAAGCGCGTGATCTACATAGCCAGCGACAGCGATGAGAAAGGTGAGGTGCTGTGCCGCGAGCTGATCCGCCGCTTCGGGGCCGGGTGTTGCCGGGTGGTCTCTTACGGTCCGGGCTGCAAAGATGCCAACGAACATTTAGTGAGGTACGGCGTAGAGAGCCTGCGCATCGCGCTGGCACAGGCCAAAGAGATTCCGCTGGAGGGGGTCTTCACCACGGCCGACTGTGAGGAAGAACTGCGGACTCTCTTTCTCAATGGTTTCGAGAAAGGTGCCGATACGGGTCTGGAACACTTAGACAAGCTCTGCACCTTCGAGCTGGGTCGGCTCTGTGTGGTCACCGGCATACCCGGTAGCGGTAAGTCTGAATTTACCGACGAGCTGATGCTGCGCCTCTGCCTGCGTCACGGATGGAAAGCCGCCTTTTTCAGTCCGGAGAATATGCCTCTGATCTATCACATGCGCAAGCACATCGAAAGGCTCACCGGTTGCCGCTTCCACCCCCGCCGCCTGCCGGAACCGCTCTACAACAAGGCTGTGCGTTTCCTTTCGGAGAATGTCTACCACATCCTTCCGGAAGAGGACTATACCTTAGACACCATCTTAGAGAAGGCCCGTGAGCTGATCCGCCGGCGGGGCATCCGCCTGCTGGTGCTGGATCCTTTCAACCGGTTCGACCACCAGATGTCCGGCAAGGATAGCGAGACCAACTACATCGGGAATTTCCTGAGCCGACTGCTCAACTTCGCCGTCCGCCACCAGTGCTTAGTGACTTTGGTGGCTCATCCGAAAAAGATGGACCGCGACCGTGCCACCGGCCGCTACCTTACCCCATCGCTTTACGACATCAACGGATCGGCCAACTTCAAGAACATCTGCGACTTCGGCCTCGTGGTAGAGAGAGACAAAGCGGCCGGAGTGGCCCGGGTGCATGTAGAAAAAGTACGCTTCCGCCAGCTTGGCACCGGAGGGACGGCCTCTTTCGTGTTCGACACCACCAACGGCCGCTACCTCTGCTGCGAGGAACACCCCACCGCGCCCAACCCCAAAGACCGGATCGTGAATGTGAAGTACGACTCTACCTGCTGGCTGCCGGAAGAGACGCCGCCGGAAAACGGGAGTTTACATTTTAAGTGATACGTGGTAAGTTTTAAGTAGTAAGTTTTAAGTAGTAAGTTTTAAGTGGTAAGTTTTAAGTGGTAAGTTTTAAGTTATGGGTGGTAAGTTTTAAGTTACGACCTGTAACTTATCTAACAGACGATCAGACTCTTGAAGAGTACTTGTAGGAAGGATAGGGAAAGGGCACTCAGAAAAGTAACTTGTCAGGCCGTTCCTCAGACAGAAAGTTGTTTTACCCACTCAGTGATTGCCCCCCCTTCCGCTCTTACCTGCGAAATACGCGGAAGATTATTTCACAGGAATGCCCGGGACTTCCATCAGAAGATACATGGCGCTGTATGTATAATACCTACCCGCTCTTGCTTTAGAGACAACAGATTTTCCCGCGTGATCTACTGCTCTCTCTCCATCCAGGCCACCTTTGGGTTCTCTTCTGGTAGCAGGTTCGTCAGGGAGATCAGATAAAGTGTGGATTTCGTAATTTTCCTGTATTTCGATCTGGCACTCAGTGTTGCCAGATACTTCGGATTGGACAAAAAGCGATCTGAGGAAATCCTGAACGAGATAAAATCGGTTGTCTCCGGTTGGCAGACCGCAGCTACTGAATGCGGCATTTCGCGCGCCGGACAGGAGCGTATAGCCCGCGCGTTCAGTAGATCAGCAGACGCGGTTACTGGCAGACACCACGGCAAAACCCTAAAAAACACGTGTTGCCGCTAAGAGACAAAAAAGAAGAGAGTGCCCATCCGGATACTCTCATCTACACTACTCAGCTTCCTCTCTCTCACTCTTCCAGTATCTGCAACCGGAACTGTTGCCTGCCCTGATGATAGATACTATACGCGATCTCGATATTCGTATCCGGGATTATCCAGCGTCGGCCACAGAAGGAGGCTTCGAACCGGTTGCAGTATTGCAGATAGGGGGTAGCATCTATGTGGTTGTCCAACCCGATACAGGCAGACTGGCAGGTATCGTACGCGACCCTGTCTGAACGCTTGTAGAAGCTACACTCCAGCGTGGCACAGGTATCGAAATAGATGGTATAGTCTTCCAGTGCCACATAAGGATCGGCATGTACCAGAAAAGCATAGCCATGCTCCCGGCAGAATCGCAGCAACTGTTCATGGGTAAGAGACAATACTTCCTGGGCCTGCTCCATCTGAGTGGCCACCGGCAAAGGTAATACGTTTGTTTTCATACATTCATACGGATATTTCTACGGACCCACTGCCCCGGTGAGTCCGGTGATAAATGGGTATAAAAGCGGGCAACGTGCGGGGCAGACACGCCACCCGAACTACGGTCTGCTCTCCGGCTCTCCTCCGTCGCGGACAAATACAAACCTGCAATTGCCATTCCGCAATACATAATGGGTAATGAGTACAGAGGTTTCGGGTACCCGCCACTGATCTTCCAGTTGGGTAGGTTGGAACTGTTTGCACCAGGCAAAGTAAGGAGCGGCATCTGCCTCGTGCTCCAGATACAAGACACTGTACTGGCATACATCCCGAAGCATACCGTCTAAGGGAGAATAGAACTGACACTCCAGAGAGATCTGGTAATTGATCTCAATGGCAAACTCTTCCCGCCTGATGAGCGGGTCCGAACAAAGGGTTAATACAAGCTGATGTTCACGCCCCAGGGCGATCATCTGCTGATGGGTGAGGCCTAAGACCTGC